>Ga0310695_10001373_pt1 | contig 57996 bp, 53 predicted proteins | sample RumenRJG_04DNA_FD_203882 | JGI IMG/M metagenome (GOLD analysis project Ga0310695, IMG submission 203882) | Bovine rumen microbial communities from Lethbridge, Alberta, Canada - RJG_04 (v2) (version 2) | ecosystem: Host-associated > Mammals > Digestive system > Stomach > Rumen | place: Canada...
TGCCCCCCTGAAGGGTAATGGTCGGCAATACAGCAATAGTTCAGGAAGCTTCATCAGACAGTTGTTTTCCCAGCTCAGAATGGATGCAGCATCAAATGAGCGGAGGGAAACATGCCTGCACCGAGGAACCGCGGAAACGCGCAGCGCAGAAGCTTCACGACCATCTTCAGCAACGAGCAACGGTACCTGTCGCTCACCGGCCTGAGCCGCGACATCGCCGATGCCAGCCTCGGAACCCAGTCCAACGTGTTCGAGAGGTGCGTCACCAGCAGCCTCTTGCCCTCGAGGGCGGCGGAGAGGTACGCGGCGATGCTCTACGCGCGGGACGAGCCGCTGGGCGTGCTGGAGTGCATTGAGGCGCTCGCGAGGGAGCTCTCGATCACTGCCGACGAGCCCGCATCCGAGGAGGGACTCGTCGGTTTCGTCCGCTACGCCTACGACTTCGCCATCAGGCACCGTGTCGAGATAGGCCCCTGCGCGGCGAGGAGGACGCTGGCCGCCGATCTGGAGGCCCTCGTGGACCATTTGTCGCAGCGGGAGGAGAGAGGCGGCCCCGAGGCCGCAGATCGACTCCTGACGCTGATCTCGGAGCTCTCGGGCGACAACGAGGTGGCGCTGAGGGACGTGCCGTACGCGATCCTCTCGATATGGGACTCCCTAGGCGACAAGCGTTTCGCGTTCCGCACGCTCGCGGATGCCGCACAGGCAGCGCTCGCTGGCGATGGGAAGCATATCGCAGACGACCCCTCCGACAGATGGGAGTTCATCTCCGCAGCCGGGAAAATCAGGCCGATCCAAGAGGATCCGGCAGCCCTTCTCGAGGCATAGGCATCCCCGTGAATCGAATTAGCGAAAGCATCCAATGGTTGTTGAGTAAGCAGCAGCAAGTCTCGTGGTCCATGTACATGCCCTACGGAAACCTGTACATGGACCACACGCTCGCCGCTGCGAAGGCGCGGACGTCGATTGAATCGCCGCACCGCCGCAGGACGGCACCGTGACGCGCGGGGGAGGCCCCGCGACCCCTGGGAGAGGAGAGCCGGCATGGACGAGGATTGGCAGAGGCGCGATGAGCAGCTGCACGTGATGCTCACCCCCGAGGAGGCGGAAGGCCTGAGGGCGCAGGCCGAGGCCTTCGGAATGACCAGGAGCGACTTCGTGCGCTTCGCAGTCGTGGCCGTGGCGCCATGCCCACCCGACCCGTACTTCGGGGACCACATCGCCATCTTCATCGACTCCCGAACATGGCGCCACATACTCACGGAGCTCAGGGTGCAGGGCTCGAACCTCAACCAGGCCGCCAAGGCGCTCAACTCCATGGCGAGGGCGGTGGTGCCCTACCTCACGACGGAGCGGCCCGACGTCGCGGACATGGACGGCTTCTCGCTCACGCTCGAGGGCGTGGAGGACCAGCTGGAGCTGCTCGTGGAGGGGACCCGCAAGCTCGAGGGGATGTTCTCCGAGGCGCTCTCGACCGACACCATGGTGGGGACGGGCAGGGGGTGGCGCATTGCCCCAGCTGAAGGCTAGATCCGGCACCTCGGCATCCGTCAGGAGCTGCATCGACTACCTCACGCGGGGAGGCCGCGCGCTTGCGGCGGACTTCATCAACTGCAGCGAGGTGGACGAGCGAGGCCGCGAGGTCTGGCGGCAGATGGACGATACGCGCAGGCTCTTCGGAAACGACGTCCCCGCCCGGTCAGGCAACGGCCGCGTCCGCACGTTCGAGCACCTCATACTCTCCCCCGACCCGAAGGACGGCATCCCGCTGGAGAAGCTCCGCGAGCTCGCCACCGCATGGGCGTGGAGGCACTTCGGCGACTACGAGGTCGCCATCTACTACCACGACGACAACCGCCTGCGCATCCCCCACGCGCACATCGTGGTCAACAACACCAACCTCAAGGACGGCAGGCGACTCGCGCCGAAGCTCACGAAGGGGACGTTCAGGCGCATGAGCGACGACCTCCAGGACATGGCGAGGGAGATGGGCCTCAGTGCATTCAGGGAGAACTACGAGGCGCGCGAGTCGGGCGAAATCGCCACCGTCACCCAGAACAACGCGAGGACGCGAGCCGAGCGCGCCATCCTCGCGGAGAGGGGCTACTCCTGGAAGGAGGACATCCGCCAGCGGCTGAGATGCGCCGTGAAGCTCTCGTATGGGAACGCGGAGTTCCTCGCGAGCTGCACCGCCCTCGGGCTCGACTACCGCGTCGATCGGAGGGGCGATTGGGTCTTCTCAATCGCCGGTCATCCCACATGGCAGGTCGCGGGCAGGAGGCTCGGCTTCGACTACTCGCGCCGCGGGATCGAGGGTTGGCTCATGCTCGGGAGAACCGGCAACGGGCGGAAGGTAGGCCGCATGCAGGCGGACCTCATCAGGGCGACAATCTCCCCCATCGTCGCGGCGGGAGGACCGACACCGAACATCCTCGGCATCATCGACGGGAGGGAGTTCACCGTGGGGGACGTCGCGGAGATGCTCGATCTCTGCGAGAAGCTCGACATCCGCTCCGCCGACGACTTCGCGGACGCCCTATCCGATCGGATGGGCGATTCCGCGCGCTCGCGGCTGGAGCACGCGCAGCGGCTCGCCGAGAGCCTCGGGCACCTCCCCGACCACCGTCCGAGGGAGTACGGGAGGCGCCTCGAGGAGAAGCACAGCCACCACGACTCCGAGCCATCGAACGGAAGCCATTCGAGCTATACGCACCACCACTCGGCGCCAGAGCCGTCGTATCACCACATCGACATCGGCGAGCGCTAGCTTTTCCCACCGAAACACAAAACCGCTGGTAAACGGCTTGTTGTAAGCCGTTCTAAGGCCCGATCTTTATGGAAACGACCTAGATGCCGTGGAAAACAGGCGGATAGCCGATGGCGAACCCGGCGAGATTGCCGATGACGGTCTGGCCTTCATTCTTCTTTGAAATTAGGCGGCCCGCTCTCTCTTCTTCGCCTGGTTGCCACCAGCGTCTGTTATCGAACGTAGGGAACAGCAAGCTCGAGATAGGCACTGCTTACGGTGTAAACACCTAACGTCTCGTTCGCCACATCGAAAAACTCCACCTCGAAGTCATCGTCGTTGTACTTGTAGACAATGGTTCCCTCAATGCCAGCCGGGAGGTCTTCGAAGGCTCGCTTCAAGCGAACGCAATCCAGTTCATTCATGTGGTCAGTCCTTCTTCCTTGGCTAGCCCCTCTCAATGAGAGCTCGTCGCTGCAACCAAGATAGCGCAACCGCTGGACAGAATTGAGTCGTCAGATTTGCTGGCGAAAAGCCTTTGCAAGTTTCTCGATTGAGCAGACCCTCTCAACCCCCTCGTAATCGATGCTCTCAACAGAAACGAACGGAGAGCGCTGTAGCAGACGGTCTAGCAGGCCGTCGATATAGCCATCGCCGTCGGTCATCCACCGTTTCAGGCTGCCAAGCTCAAGCGGAGTCGTTGCAATCAGCTTCATCCCTGCCCGCCTCGCTCCTGATACCAGCTCGTCGAGAATCCCGAGCAACCACGAGCTGCTCCTGCAGGTCCCCAAGCCGTCGATCACGAGAACGCTGGCGTTCAGCTTGTCCATGAGGAGCGAGCTCTCGGACTCTCTCCCATCAGGGTCGTTGTACGTCAGCTTGATTGCCCTGAGGAACGCCTGGATGCACACGTAGCTCACGTCCATCCCCGCCTCGCAGAGGGCGTTCACCACCGCGTAGCCGAAGAGCCTCCTGCCTTTGTCCGACCTGCAGGACAGCGTGATCCCGTCTCCCGATCGGCCTTCATCGAGCAGCCCATTCAAGACCAGCTCTGCGGCCTCCCTAAGGCCATCGTCCAAGTCGTCAAGCCCGAGCTTTGTTAACTCCTTCGCAACGCCGGATCCGCGGTACGCCCTCGCCTTGAGCTCTTCGACCTTCCGCTCCGCTTTCTTGCGCTCGGAATGCTTCTCGGCCTCGATCTCACACCGGCATGCGTACGAAGATGGGACGACATAGGCGGTGTCGTCGTGGTCAACCCTCCTGTACACCAGCTTGGGATCGCCGCAAACCGGGCAGCTGTATGCAACCTCCCCGTCGTAGTGATGTCCGAAGGCCTTCAGCGCGGCCGCGACGCATTCGCTTCCCATCACGCGTCCTCGAAGCCGCTCTCGAACCTCAGCAGCCCGCCGCGCTCTCTTTGTGACTTCTTTGAGTATTCTCTTTCTTTGTTACATGCAGACAAGTTGTCCGATTGCAAGCCGACAAGTTGTCCGCTTGATGCAGACAGATTGTCCGTATCATCCGGACATTCTGTCCATATGGACAACTTGTCCATATGGACACTTTGTCCGCTTGAAAGCTTTTCCGCCTCTGCGTAGACGATGGTATAGCTCTTCCTCCGGTCATGCCCGCCGTGCTGGCTCTCCAAGACAAGCCCCGTCTCGACAAGGTGGTCGAACAAACGGCTGATCGTCTTCTCTCCCCCGACCGGCACCGCCTTCGCCCATTCGCCCAGCGAGTTCCACACCCACACGTGCCCATCCCAGATGTGGTCGAGATTCTGCTCGTTGGCCTTAAGCCAGTAGTGCAGCTGCTGCAAGAGCAATGCTTCCTTGTAGTTCAGCCTCTCGCCGACGCACTCAACGTAGAGGGGGATCACCTTCCCCCAGAAGAAATCACGGGGCTTCTCGTAGTTCGGCATGTCGATGACGCCCTACTCGTCGACGCCCGCCCAGTCAGCAAGCTTCTTCCTGGAGAAGTACCAGCGCCCGCCGCGCTTGACCGCCGGAATCTGGCCCGTCCGGCAGAACTCGAGCAGCGTGCGCAAGGAGATGCCGAGCCATGCGGCAGCCTCCTTTGCACCGATCGGACGGTCGTATGTGCGCCTTGTTTCTTCGATGAGCCCTTCCATGCTTTCCTCCTCGATTGATGGTGTGGAGCAAGTTCAGGGCCATTGTATTCAGCTTTGAGAGCTAGTTGAGAAACTCCCGCACTATGGTCAACAAAGTGCTTCTAAGATCGCGTGCCGACTGTTGGTGTCAGGGCCGCTTTGATATGAGAGCGGCCGTCGCCTAGAATCGCATGTTTGCAGAACGTCCGATTCGAGAGAAAGGCAACGGCCACCGATGGAAAGCATACAGCAACTGCTCGCGACGGGCGACATGCCCATGCGCGGGGACGGCACGATCGACCTCACCGAGCTCGCCAGGATGTCGCTGGAGGACATGGTCAACCAGATCATGGACATACAGGCCGACGAGCTCGTCGGCGAGGGCAACAGGCGCAACGGCTACCGCGAGAGGGGCCTGGTCACCCCCGTGGGCGAGATCACGCTGAGGATACCGAAGCTGCGCGAGGGCACGTACTTCCCCGACGAGATAGTGAGGCCGTACTCCCGCGTCGACAGGGCGGTCATAGCGTGCGTCAAGGAGGTCTACGTGCGCGGCATGTCCACCCGCAAGATCGAGAAGGCGGCGGAGGCCCTCGAGTTCTCCTCGCTGAGCCCCAGCCGCGTCTCGCGCATGACGGCCGACCTCGACGAGGAGGTGGCCGCCCTCAACGCGGCCAGGTTCGACGGGATGGAGTTCCCGTACCTGTGGCTCGACGCGACCTTCCCCAAGTGCCGCGACGACGGGCACGTCCAGTCAAAGGGCGTGGTCACGGCCATAGCCTGCGGGTCCGACGGCCAGAGGCGCTTCGTGGGCTTCGACGCCGTGGACGTGGAGTCGACGGCGTCCTGGAAGGCGTTCCTGAGGTCGCTGAGGCGCAGGGGCGTGAAGGGCGTGAGGTGCGTCGTCTCCGACGACCACGGCGGCCTCGTCGCGGCCATCGCCGAGGTCTTCCCCGGCGCGGCCTGGCAGCGCTGCATCGTCCACCTGGAGCGCGACGTTGCGGGCTGGTTCTCCAGGAAGGAGGACAAGGCGGTCGCGCTGGCGGCCCTGAAGGCCACGTTCGCCGAGAGGGACCCGCAGCTCGTACGCGCGTCCTACCGGCGCGCCTGCGAGGTCATAGGCGGCATCTCGGCGCGCGCCGGCGAGCTGCTGGAGGACGCGGAGGCCGACGCCCTCGCCTACCTCGACTTCCCCCACGAGCACCACGTCAGGCTGCGCACCAACAACGTGCAGGAGCGCGCGAACGAGGAGATAAAGCGCAGGACGAAGGTCGTGGGCGTGTTCCCCTCGAAGGAGTCTCTGATGCGGCTGGTCGGCTCGGTGCTCGTCGACGTGAACGAGGAGTGGATGCTCGGGCAGTTCAAGGACGCGTCGTCCCTGGCCGGCCTCGAGAGGGACACGAGCGAGCCGGAGCCCCCGAGCGCGGAGGTCGTCGAGCTGGCAAGGACGAGGATCGCCGCGGCAATCGAGGAGAGGAGGGCGGCGTGATGGTGTAGCATTGTCCCGGTTCCGGGCGACGTCCCGCCCGCTCGGGCAGGCCCTAGGCCTGCCGCTCGCGGTCGGGATTGATGACACCAGCTTTCGGCACACAACCGCTTCTAATGTCATATCCAGTCGACACATCCTCGGCAGAGTTGTCCGCCTAGCCGCGAAACGCAACCACTCGCCGACGACCGTCCCAGCAGTTTTGTGCAAACCCGGGGTTATAGGACAAAAAGTGTGTCTGGGCTAGTCCAACCAGAATCGGAACGAATCCTTGTGGTGAAGCTCTTCCCACACCGCCCTGTCACCCCACTCAGGCCCTCCGTCTTCCCGTTTCGGTCTTGCCGAATAGGTCCTGTAGAGGAGGTCGATATCTTCGTCGGTGGGCATCGACGAGAGGATGTCCTTCGCCGGCAGGGGCTCCTCGGTGTGCATGTAGCACCACCAGTAGACCGCCTTGACCCTACGCATCTTCGAGAGCCCCCTGTGGTTCCTGAGGACCGCTCTGAGCTGTGCGTTGACCCCTCCCTCGATGCGGTTGTTGGTCCTGGGGAGGGGCCCTTCCAGGGTCAGTTCGGGGTCGAGGTAGGTGAAGAGCGTCCCCTGCCTCACGAGCCTCCCCAAAGACGCGCTCGCCTTCCTGAGACGCATGTGGGTGTACTCGAGCCTCCCGTCCTGCCAGCTCCTCTCCTCGAGGAAGTCGTTCCAGAACCCGCACCACTGGAAGAACCTCTCGGCCCAAAGCTCCGCCTGCCGAAGGGTGTCCAGGTGCATCAGATCCTTGGCAAGGCCGTAGAGCTCGATGCCCGCCTGAAGCCTCGGCCTCGACGTCGTATAGCGCTTCACCTGCGAGAACGCATGGAAGACGCAGCGCTGGACACGTGTCTCCGGCCACACGCGCCTTACGGCCTTCGCGAACCCGGAGCCGCCGTCGGACACCACGACCGAAGGCGCCGGGATGGGCTCCAGAAGGCGCTCCCAGGCCCTTGCCGTCTCCGATTCGGCCATGTACCAGCCGAGCACGTAATCTTTGCTCGAGGCGATGAGCACGACGAGATCCCTCGCGAGGTAGATGCCGTCGACATAGACGACCCTGTGCACCTCGCCCGTCTGGGGAGGCATCGGCCAGACGTGCCAGAACGCGGATGTCCTTCTCCTGAACGCCCTGCCCTGTCCCGGCATGTCGAGCTGTGTGTCCTTGGAAAGGAGCCATCCGAGGAACTCGTCGAGTCTCGAAGCGGTGGGGTCGTATCGGATCGTTTGGGAAGCCCCGCACCTGGGGCATCTCCATCTTTGCCTGCCCGCGCTCGTCGTGCCGTTCCTCTTCATCTTGTGGCCGCAGGAGCCGCAGAAAACCGTCTTCATCCGATTCCCCTCTCAGAGACAGATTTAACGGCTTCATTTTTGGGTATCTACCTGCGATTTTGATGCCATTTTAGACACACTTTCTGTCCGAGTGGTTAAATTGGCCCAACAAATTTAAACGGCCAAAAAAGGGGCGCTGACCTGCGTCAACGCCCCCAAATCGGACACACTTTTTGTCCTATAACTCCAAACCCGTCACATGTAGTGCCGAAGTAGTGCCGAGGTAGTGCCTTTTAGTGCCATATAACGAAAACAGCTCACGGATTGTGCCCGTGAGCTGCGGAAATTCTGGCGGGATGTAAGGGACTTGAACCCTCGACCTCCGACGTGACAGGCCGGCGCTCTAACCAACTGAGCTAACACCCCGTAGCAAGTGCATAGGTAACTTTAGCGAAAAACTCCCTGTCTGTAAAGAGCAAATCGCGCGTCCTGAAGCTTTTTTTAGAGCGCGAACCGCGTCGACGTGCCCGCGGAGTCCACCACGACGAGCTCCGACCCCTCCAGGTGCGCGTCGGCGATCTCGCCGGCGCCCTTGAAGGCTTCCCCGTCTTTCATGATGGGCGATGCCTGGGACTCTGCGCCGACCACGTAGGCGATCACGTCCCAGCCGTCCGGAAGGTTCTCGGGAATCAGCAGGATGCCGTCGTAGAAGAGCACGCAGACGGGCGTGCCCCTGAGCACGAACAGGCTGCGTTGGTTGCCCGACTCGTCGGTGGCGACCACGGCGGAGGTTCCCTCGAGCGCCACAAGCGAGTAGGTCTCGCCCATGTACTCGATGGTGCCGGACTCGACCGCGCCGGTCGCAGGATCGACGCTCACCTCGGCCTGCTGCACCTCCTCCTGCGCCGTTCCGGGCGCCCCATCCCCGACACCCTGCGGCTTGTCGCCGAGGATGGCGCGGAAGAGCAGGAAACCGGCGGCGATCACCACGATCGCGGCGAGCGCGACGCCGATGAGGATGCCGCGCGTCGGCGTGGAGGACGTGCGCTTCTTGGGCTTCGCGGAGAACGCGCGCGCACCCTCCCCTGAATGGAGCTTGGTGATGGAGTCGCTCGCCATCGGGCTTGCCTTGACCTCGCGGTCGAAGTCGTCGGTGTAGCTCTGCTTGAAATGCGATGCCATGGCTGTCTCCCTGCGAATCTAGAGCTCGCTGCGCCCCTCGATGGCGCGTGCGAGCGTGATCTCGTCTGCGTACTCGACCTCGCTGCCCACCGGCAGGCCGATGGCGAAGCGCGAGACGCGGATCCCCAGCGCGCGGATCGTGCGCGAGAGGTACGTTGCAGTCGCCTCGCCCTCCACGTTGGGGTTGGTCGCGATGATGACCTCCTGCACCTCGTCGGACGCGAGGCGCGCCAGCAGCTCGCGCACGTGCAGCTGCTCGGGACCGATCTTGTCCATGGGCGAGATGACCCCGCCGAGCACGTGATAGAGCCCGCGGTAGACGCCGGCGCGCTCGATCGCGGTCACATCGCGCGGCTCGGACACCACGCAGATCGTCGAGCGGTCGCGCGTCTCATCGGCGCAGATGGAGCAGGTGTCGCCCGTGGCGTAGTTGAAGCACACGGGGCAGAAATGCACCTGGTCGGTCACGTCGATGATGGCCTGCGCGAGGCGGCGCGCCTCCTCCTTCTCGGTGGAGAGCAGGTGGAACGCGATGCGCTGCGCGGTCTTGGGTCCGATGCTCGGCAGACGGCCCAGCTCGTCGAGCAGGCGCTGCAGGGCGCGGCCGTCGTTGAGGGCGCTGGCCACCTTAGAACAGCCCCGGGATGTTGAGGCCGCCGGTGAGCGCGCTCATCTGCTGGCTGGCGCTGGACTCCGCGGACTCGATGGCGTCGTTGACGGCCGCGAGGATCATGTCCTCGAGCATCTCGATGTCGTCGAGGTCGACGGCCTCGGGGTCGATCGAGACGTTCTTCACGCGCAGGTCGCCGGTCACCGTGACCTTGACGGCACCGCCGCCGGTCGACGCGGTGTACTCCATCTCGCCGAGGCGCGCCTGCGCTGCGAGCATCTGCTCCTGCAGCTTCTGCGCCTGCTTCATCATCTGCTTCTGGTTCATGCCGCCCATGTTGGGACGTCCATAGGCCATGATGCGTGCCCCTCTCAGTCGTCGTCCTCGGAGAAGTCTTCTTCTCCATCGTAGTCGTCGAAGTCGTCGTAGCCCGCTTCGTCGGCGGATTCGACAGCATCTATATCTTCTCTGCCCGATTCTTCCACAACGATGCTCACGCCCTTGCCGAACGCTCCCTCGAGCATCCGTGCGATGTTGGCGATCTCGTCCTCCGAGACGACCTCGACGTTCTCGAGGGGCTCGGGTTCCGGCGCGGGCTCGGGAGCTGCTTCGGGCTGTTCCGTCCCGCGTTCGGGCTCATCCCACGTGGCGGGCTGCTCGGCGATCATGGGCGCCGGTGCGGGTGCGGGCGTCGGGGCGGGTGCGGGTGCGGGTGCGGACTGTGGCGCGATCTCGTCCCACGGCATCGGCTCGTAGGAAGGCACGGGCTCGTACGCTGGCACGGCGTCGTATGCCGACATGGGCACCGCATCGTAGTCGGGCACGGGCTCGGGCGCGGGGGCCGGGGCGGGTCGCGGCGCGGGGGCAGGTGCGGGAGCGGGCTGCGGCGTCGGCACCTGGGCAGGCTGGGGTGCGGGCATCGGCGCGGGAGCCGCGGGCATGGGCGTGACGCTGTCGGATTCGCGGGTCGTGAAGGTGCGCGGCCCGAACACCTCGTCGATCGTCGCCCTGAGCAGCGTCCGCACATCGTCGCGGCGCAGCATCTGCAGGGCGAAGCGCGATCCCGTGGGGAAGGCGACCGTGAGGGTCTCGCCGTCATCCGATTCGGGGACTGCGTTGGCGAGAAGAGAGCCCTTGGCGGCGCTGGCGTTGCGGACCTTGTCGACGACCTGTCGCCACTTGCGCTGCAGATCGGAGGCGCTGCGCTGCGCGGCGGGCTGCGGTGCCGGAGCCGGCGCTGGCGCGGGCGTCGGGACGGGCACTGGCGCGGGGGCGGGCTTCGGGGCGGGCTTCGGCGCCGGAGCGGGTGCAGGCGCGGGCTGCCTCATCGGCTCCTGAACGGGTTTCGGCGCCGGTTCCGGAGCCGGGACGGGTGCAGGTGCGGGCTGGGGTGCAGCTGCGGCTCGGTTCGCGGCAGCGACGCCCGTAGGCGATGCAAGCGCGCGGACGCTGCGCTCGAGGCTCCCCACGCGCTCCGCCACGGCCTCGAGCGTGAGGTCGCTCTTGGGGCGGGAGATGCGGGTGAGCGCAACCTCGAGCACGAGGCGCTGGTTGGTGGTGTAGCGCATCTCGCTCGCGGCGTCGGCGAGCACCTCGAGGGCGCGCGCAACACGGTCGGGATCGGCGAACAGCGCGGCCTCGGCGGAGAGGGACCCGGGATCGTCGGCACCCGCAGGCAGCACGCCCGGCGCTGCGCCGACGACCGACACCACGTAGACATCGCGCAGATGCGCGGCGAGGTCGAGCGTGAAGCGGAGCAGGTCGCGCCCACGTTCGACGAGCGAGGCTACCTGCGAGAACAGCGCGGGGACATCGCGGCGGGCAAGGGCCTGGGCGACCTCTCCCAGCGTGGTCGCGTCCGTCTCGCCGAGCATGTCGCGCGCCGCATCGAGCGTGACGTTCTTGATGGTGTAGAGCGCGAGCTGCTCGAGGGTCTTGAGCGCGTCGCGCATGCCGCCGCGGGCGCTGCGGGCGATGAGCTCGAGCGCGGCGGGCTCGTAGGAGATCTCCTCCTGCGCGCAGATCTGCACGAGCGTGGCCTGCAGGTCGTTGTCGCTGATGGCGTGGAAGTCGAAGCGCTGCACGCGCGACAGGACCGTACCGAGAATCTTCTGCGGGTCGGTGGTGCACATGATGAAGACCACGTGCTCGGGCGGCTCCTCGAGGGTCTTGAGCAGCGCGTTGAACGCCGCCGGCGTGAGCATGTGGACCTCGTCGATGATGTAGACCTTGTAGCTGCCGCGCACCGGGGCGTAGCTCGCGCGCGAGATGATCTGGTCGCGGACGTTGTCGACGCCCGTGTTGGACGCCGCGTCGATCTCGAGGACGTCGGGATGGTTGCCCGCGGCGATGAGCCGGCATTCCTCGCAGGTGCCGTCGGGCAGGTGACCGCGCCCCTGCGTGCAGAGGAGCGCCTTGGCCAGCAGGCGCGCCATCGTGGTCTTGCCCGTGCCGCGCGGCCCGCAGAACAGGTACGCGTGGCTCACGCGCTGCTCGCGCACGGCCCGCTCGAGGGTCTCGACCACGTGGTGCTGGCCGACGACCTGGTCGAAGGTCTGGGGACGGTACTTGTTGTATAGGGACTCCATGTGCCCTCCGCAACCGCATTCTGCTCGTATCGTTCAAGTATACGGCATCGACGGGATGGCTGGCCGATTCCGCCGTTAGGCCCCGTGTCCGTCGAGGTCGGCAAAAAGAGACAAAATACGTCGAATATTGTCCGTTTCTGCCGACCTCGGCCGGCCAAATCATGCGGGGCTAGGCCGCTTTCGGCGAGAAGTACCTGAACGGGAAGACCTCGCCGTTCAGACGAAGGCTCGAAGCCCCCGTCTCGACCCATGACCTGCCGTCGAGCGTCCTCATCACGTGCGGGATGCGGAAGGTCCGGAGCAGCCGATCGAAGAAGCGCCTGTCGCAGACATCCCGGTAGGAGAACCGCATGATGGGTGCCCCGCACGCGCTGATGCGCGACTCGCGCAGGCGCTCGTCGGCGAGCACGTCGACGACATCCCTGCCGCCGGTCATCTCGGGATTGACGTACTTCTCGCGACCGTCGAACTCGCCGATCACCTGCGAGCCGTCGGGCAGCGTCCAGAGGAAATCGGCGCGGTATCTTCTCCGCCGCTCCAGCGGATCATCCATCTCGACCTGCAGCTCGGGGAGCAGGAACCCGAACTCGGCCATAACCGCTCGGGCAATCGACTCGCCGCCGCTTTCCGACCGGCCGTCCGCGAACGCCGCCGCGCGCCGCGCCGTCACCACGCCCCTGTTCCCATGCGGGCAGTACCCGTCGAGAAGCTCGCAGAGCTGCATGCTCGTCATCCCCGAGACGCGCAGGGCTGAGTCGGCGATTGCAACGCCTTGCAGGAACTCCGAGCCGCAGAGGCAATCGACGACCGTCTGCTCGAACGAGGTGACGGGAATCCCGTTCTCGTACGAGCGCTCGAACCCCCTCGAGATGTGGCACACGATGTCCGGCGTCCGGTCTGCCCGCGAACCCCTGCGCGAGACGCGATGGACCGTCGCCATCTGCGCAAACGAGACCGAGAGTCCGTATGCGGTCGCCGCCGTGAAATGCGAGAACACCCAATCGGGATGGAGCTCGTGGAGCGCCCGCGCGATGAAGAGGTGGCGCTGCGCCGCCGATAGCCCACGCCAATGGTCGGGGTCTGCGTAGAGGCCCTTGATCGGCGAAACCAGCTCTCCCCTCGCGAGCATCCGCTTAAGCTGCTTTCGCATGCTCGGGCAGTTCGCGACGAGGCACCTGCCCTTCCGCTGCGCCTCGCGCATGAGCACGCCGTATTCCTCCTTGACGATGCGTGACATCCGCCCCTCCTTCGCGTGAATTGCTCATCACCATATCGGTTGGAGGAGGCGTAACGGGTCAGTTTTCGATGGGCGGAGGAGAAACCCACGATCCATCACATCTTGGTCCGTCGAGGTCGGCAAATAGGGACAGAATTCGTCGTAAAATGTCCGTTTCTGCCGACCTCGGCCGGCCAAAGCGGAAAGCGAATGACGGGCAGGCGGTTCAGGCGCGTGAGATGAGCCAGCAGCGGTGAATCTTGGGCGTCCGCTCGAAATCGTGGGGGATCGTGCGGGCTGTGACGTCCTCAACCGAGAATCCCGCAGCTTCGAGGGCCGCATCCTCGAGCTTGAACGTGCGCGAGCGAGCCGTGAGGACGAGCCGTCCGCCTGGCGTGAGCGCACGCGCTGCCTGCAGGAGCGTCTCCTGGCTGGGGAACGCGGATGCATCGGCGTAGATGAGGTCGTATCGAGAAGCACGTGCAAGCCAACCGGCGATCTCCGCACGCTCGGTCCGCGCGCGCACGCCGTTGGCCTCGAGGTTCCTCTCCGCCCAGGCGAGATAGGACGACGCGGGATCGACCACCGTGGCCTCGCGCGCTCCTCCAGCGGCAGCATACACGGCGGGGACACCGGCGTAGGAGCCCAGGCTCAGGAACCGCGCACCGTCAGCGAGGTCGGCCAGCAGCTCGCGCGTGGCGCGGTGGTCGAGCGGAAGGCCCGTGTCCTGCAAGGCCGCGAGGTTCACCTCGAACACGTGCCCGCCCTCCCCTACGGAGACGACCAGGGGCTCGTGCTCCTCGCGCTTCCTCGAGAGCGCCGCGGCGCGGGGCGGCTCGAGGCCGAGCACCGCACGGGCGAGCGCACAGGCGTCGGCGAAGCGGATGTCGGCACGGTCGGCGTCGATGCTCGCGGGCGCGGGATGCTCCTCGATGCGCGCGAAGAGCCCGCGGTCGACCGTATCGAAGACGTCGACCGAGAGCGCGTACTCCGGCAGGTCCGCGTCGTAGATGCGGTAGCACGAGACGCCCGCCCTGCGCGCCCACTTCGCGCGCTCCTTGGCGACCTTGCGCAGGCGCGCGGCGAACTGCACGCTGTTCTGCTCGGCCACGGCGACCTCGCACCGCTTGCCCGCGAGCGAGACGACCTCGATCTGCCTCCGCTGCGACGGCACCGCGTCGTAGAGGCGCACGGATGCGCGCAGCGGTCCGTTGTAGCAGGCGATCGTGCGGTCCGCACGGCTGCCGAGCGCGGTGTCGATGCCCGCGTCGGGGGTGATGGCGGCCATGCGCCACCCCGACGGCAGCACGGCGAGACCGCCCGAGAGCGCCGCGTAGGTGGACGAGAGCTGCTCGGGCGTTTGGAGCCGATGCCCGTACGGCGGGTTCACGGCGACGAGCCCGCACGCCGGCATGCCGCCGGGAAGCGCTTCGAGCCGGCGGCCGAGGTCGGCTGCATCGGCGACGGAGAAGCGGATGAGCTGCGCCACGCCCGCGCGTTCGGCGTTGGCGTGCGCGATCGAGATGGCGTCGGAGTCGAGGTCGCCCGCGATGATCGAGCCGGCATACGCGCCGCCGGCCTGGAGGCGCGCCTCGTCGACCAGGGCGCTCCACAGCGCGTCATCATGCTGCTTCCAGCCCGTGAACCCCCAACGCGTGCGCAGAAGCCCTGGAGCGGCTCCTGAGGCGATGAGCGCGGCTTCGATGGCAAGGGTGCCCGAACCGCACATGGGGTCGGCGAAGGAGGCGCCTGCGTCCGCGAGCGCATCCCAACCCGCGGCGAGCAGGATGCCCGCGGCGAGCGTCTCCTTGAGCGGAGCCTCGGTCTGGACGGACTGCTCGCGGTAGCCGCGCCGATGCAGCGACGGTCCGGAGAGGTTGAGGAAGAGGGTCGCGTGGTTCTCGTGGATCGAGGCGTCGACCTCGAAATCGGGGTCGCGCGGGTCGACGTCGGGCCGTGCGCCGCGCCGGGCGCGCAGGCGGTCGCAGATGGCATCCTTCAGCTTGAGGGCCGTGAACTGGGTGTTTCGCAGCGCGTCGTTGGTGCCGTGCGCCTGCACCGCGATCGTGGCGCCCTCCGCCACATGCTCCTCCCACGGCATCCGCACGGCGCCCGCGTAGAGGGCGTCGGCGTCACGCGCATCGAGGCGCACGAGCACGAGCTGGATGCGCGTGGCGACACGGCTCAAGAGGCATGCGCGGTAGGCGTCGCCCAGCTGCCCGAAGAACGCCACGCCGCCCTTGAGCGGCCTCACGCGGCGTGCGCCGAGCCCCTTGAGCTCTCGCGCGAGCACGGGTTCGAACCCCGCGGCGCACCGCGCGAAGAACTCCGATCCGTTGTCGTTCTGGGGTGCCATGGGCCTTGGGCGAAGGGCCTACTGCTTCTTGGACCCGCTCAGCCGCGAGCGGATGAGCGTCATGAGCGTGGGGATGACCGAGATGAGGATGATGCCGCCCACGAGCAGCCCGAAATGCTCCTGCACGGCGGGAATGCCGCCGATGAAATACCCCAGGAGCGTGAAGGCGGTCGACCACGTGATGCCGCCCATCACGTTGTAGATGACGAAGTTGCGCCAGTGCATGCCGCCCATACCCGCGAGGAACGGGACGAAGGTGCGGATGAACGGGAAGAAGCGGCCGAGGAAGATGGCGAGGGGACCCCACTTCTCGAGGAAGGCCTCGCTCTTCGCCATGCGCTCGGGCGTCATGGCCTTGACCTTGCCCGAGTCGACGATCTTGCGGCCGAAGAAATGACCGATCATGAAGTTCATCTGGTCGCCGAGGATGGCGGCGACCCACACCAGACCCAGCAGCACCGGCAGGGTGAAATGGCCTTGCGGGAGGCTCTCCGGATGCGAGAAGTAACCCGCCGCGAAGAGCAGCGAATCGCCGGGCAGGAACGGGAAGAACACCACGCCCGTCTCGATGAAGATGATGAGGAAGACGAAGCCGTATGCGGCGACGGGCCCCATGCCGATCCATGTGGCGATGGCCGTGCGCGGATCCTTGAGGAGCTGGAAGATGTAGTTGATGAAGCCCATGCGATCCCATCGGACGGTCGGAAACGGGCGCGAGCGTGCTCGATGGGAACGGGCGCCCGCCAGTGACTCCTTATGGCTGCTGCCTCCCGGCCCTGACCAGGTTCGGGGTATGGCGTCGCCCGCACCCATCCAACACGCTCAGGTAATCAATGTACCATATGGCGGCCGTCCGCGCTTCCGTGACGCCGCTTCGAACCATGATGCCGAGAATGGACGAGGGCCTCCGATGCAATCGAAGGCCCCCACTTTGTGATGCTTCAGACCCGCTTCGGGTCCGGGCGGTCGACGGTCTCGGCCGAGTCAGAATTCCTGCCGTCATCCGCGCAAACAATCATCGTCCATACCGCACGCCCGCGCGGATTCCGCGCGCAAACGGACTGTTTCCATCGGCAAGCGTATCGGCCGGTCGGTACCGACAAAACTCCTCCACATCGGCTCCACGCATCCTCCATTCGCGGTAGGATTAACGGGTGCTCACACGGATCGGGGGACCCATGGCCAAGAAGAACACCAAGAACGCAGCGCCCAAGCAGGAGCGTCCGCGCCACGATGACGAGAAGTACGGCGAGGTGCTCTACTCGTTCTCATACGACATGGACGACATCAACCTCTTCAACGCGAGCAGCCTCATCGGCCCGAGCCGCATCCATCAGGTCTTCCCCATCGCCTCGATGCTGCTGCTCCTGGTCATCATCGGATCGCTCTACGACCGCGAGCACCCCATCTACCCGCTCGCCATCATCGCGTTCGTCCTGTTCATCGGCATCAGCTCCATGATCAACAACTGGACCAAGGTGCGCGACTGGTACGTCACGAAGACCAACCTCATGCAGCCCGGCGACCCCGAGCGCCACGTGGTCGTGACCGCCGATACGATGGTCGTCGAGGGGCCCGACGACGCCGTCACCACCTATCCCCTCTCGGAGCTCAAGGCGGTCGCCTTGGATGAGGACGGCGCGCTCGCCAAGTTCGGCGGCAAGCGCTACGTGTACATCCCCGCGCGCGCCCTCTCCGACACGCGCTACGCTGCGCTCGTGAAGATGCTCCGCAGCGGGAAGTAGGCGCAAAGCATTTCAGCACATGGGGGATACTCCCCGAAATGCGAAACGGAAAAGAGGAAGGCCCCGTGCGGGGCCTTCCGTCGTTTTGGGAGTATCCCTTATGGACGCTGCAGCTGCTAGACGCGGTTGGCGCGGTAGAAGGCCATGAGCGCCTTGGTGCTGGCATCCTGCTTGGCGAGCGCCTCGTCGTCGTCGAACGCGGGGACGATCTGCTTGGCGAGCTGCTTGCCCAGCTCGACGCCCCACTGGTCGAAGCTGTCGAGGCCCCAGACGGTGCCCTCGACGAAGGTGATGTGCTCGTAGAGGGCGATGAGGGCGCCGAGCGTGAACGGCGTGAGCGCCTTGCCGAAGATGCTCGTGGTGGGACGGTTGCCCTCGAAGACACGGGCCGGCACCATCCACTCTGCGGTTCCCTCGGCGCGCACCTCGTCGGCCGTCTTGCCGAACGCGAGGGCCTTGGTCTGGGCGAGGTAGTTGGCGAGGAAGACCTCGTGCACGTCCTGGTCGCCGTCCTTGGTGGGGTTGGGCGTGTTCACGAAGGCGATGAAGTCGGCGGGGATCATGCGCGTGCCCTGATGGATGAGCTGGTAGAAGGCGTGCTGGCCGTTGGTACCCGCCTCGCCCCAGAAGATCTCGCCGGTCTTGGTGGTGACGGGGGTGCCGTCCCAGCGCGTGCCCTTGCCGTTGGACTCCATGGTGAGCTGCTGCAGGTACGCGGGGAAGCGGTGCAGGTACTGGCAGTATGGCAGCACCGCGTGGCTCTCGGCGTCGAAGAAGTTCACGTACCACACGTTCATGAGGCCCATGAGCGCGGGAACGTTCTTCTCGAGCGGTGCGGACGCGAAATGCTCGTCGATGGCGTGGAAGCCGGCGAGGAACTGCTCGAACTTCTCGCGGCCGAAGGCGAGGATGAGCGAGAGGCCGACCGCGGAGTCGACGGAGTAGCGGCCGCCGACCCAGTTCCAGAAGCCGAAGGCGTTCTCGGGGTCGATGCCGAAGTCGGCGACGAGCTCGAGGTTGGTGGAGACGGCCACGAAGTGATGCGCGACGGCGTCGGCGGCAGCCTCGGGGGTGTTGTTGATGGCGCCCTGCTCGCGCAGCGTGTCGAGCAGCCAGGTGCGGGCCTCACGGGCGTTGGTGATGGTCTCGAGCGTGGTGAACGTCTTGGAGACGACGATCACGAGCGTGGTCTCGGGATCGAGGCCGCGGAGCTTCTCGGCCATGTCGTTGGGGTCGATGTTGGAGACGAAGCGGCAGGCGGGACCGTCGAGGTACGGGCGCAGGCTCTCGTAGACCATGACCGGGCCGAGGTCGGAGCCGCCGATGCCGATCGAGACGACGTTCTTGATGGCATGGCCGGTCACGCCGCGCCACGCGCCGGAGCGCACGCGCTCGGCGAAGTCGTACATGCGGTCGAGCACGGCGTGGACGTCGGCCACGCAGTCCTGCCCGTCGACCATGACCGTGCCGACCTCGTTCTTCGGACGGCGGAGCGCCGTGTGGAGGACGGCGCGGTTCTCGGTGGTGTTGATGTGCTCGCCGGCATACATGGCGTCGCGGCGCTCCTCGATGCCGACCTCGCGCGCGAGCTGGACGAGCAGGTCGATCGTCTCGTCGGTGACGAGGTTCTTCGAGAAGTCGAAGTGAAGGTCGGCTACGTCGAAGGAGAGCTTGCCCACGCGGTCGGAATCGGCTGCGAACCAATCCTTCAGGCTGATGCCGGCCTCCTCGAGCGCCTCCTTGTGCTCGGCAAGCGCCTTCCAGGCGGGGCAGGTTGTGGGATCGACCGGGGCTTTGATCGTGCTCATGAATGGCTCCTTCTCGCTCGTGTTTCCATTAGTAGGGCTCGCCCAAGGGCGGCAGCGTCTTGAGGCGTCGCCACATGATCTGCTTCTCTCGATTATCGCCCAACGCGGCGGCGAAACCGCCTAGGTTCAGCGTACGGATACCGCGAACGACGGTAAGCGCACCGGGTGCGAGCATCGCCGCATCGAAGTCCGCGAGCCGGGCCAGATCCTCGGCGAACACATTGCGCGCGAGGTCGGCCGCAGCCTCATCGCACAGGATGAGCGTTGCCGGATCGAGGGCCATGATGGCGGTGAGGAACAGGTCGTCGGCGAGAGGTGCGCCGTCCGCATCGCACGACAGCAGCGCGCTCCAATCCTCGGGGGCATAGCCGAGCGCCATGAGGGCATCCCGCAGCGCGCGGCCGTCGGGACCCGAGAACGGTACGGCTCCATCCGCCTCCGGCTCGCCCTTGACGAGCGTCACCGAGGAGAACGCGTTGCCGGCGAACAGGACGCCCTGCTCGGCGAGCGAGGCGATCTCCGCGCGCGTCTTCGCCGCATATGCCTCTCTGGTTCCCGCACGATCGCGCGCCATGGCACCTCCCCGTAATCGCCGTACTACAGTATTGTAGAAGAGGGTATACCCCTTGTATCACTGATACCTGCTTTTTCATCCCGGAGGTTGCCATGTCACAGGAGATCACCGCCGCCACGTTCGATTCCGTGCTCGCCACGAGCAAGCTCCCCGTCCTCGTCGACTTCTGGGCGCCCTGGTGCGGCCCCTGCCGCGCGCTCGGCCCCACGCTCGAGCAGGTCGCTGCCGAGCACGCCGACAAGGTCGCCGTCTACAAGTGCAACGTCGATGACGATGGCGACCTCGCCATGCGCTTCAGCGTCGTCTCGATACCGACGCTCATCCTCTTCAAGGGCGGCCAGCCCGTTCTCACCATGATGGGCAACCAGTCCAAGGCCGCGCTCGAGAGCCAGCTGCTCGCCGCGCTGTAGACGCGGAAGCCCGCATAGGCGGGTGGTATAATCCATATCCATGATTGCTTTGGCGGCGTGCCATGCGGCATGCCGCCCGCTTATCGGGAGGAGGCGGCGTGCCCGACGCCAAGGACCGCGATCAGGTCCCGGACAAGGAGAGCATCCTGCGCGGCGCGCTGCGGCTCGCCCGCGAGAACCGCATGATCATCGTGCTGTCCATCGCGCTGCTCGTCTTCGTCTACCTGCTGCAGAACGTGATGTCGGGCGATATCCGCCGTATCGACGGCATCGCGTACCAGTTCTTCGTCGTGCGCCTGCGCCGCGATTGGCTCACCCCCATCATGCAGAGCTTCACGAGCCTGTCCGCGCCGGTCGTGCTCGCGGTCATGCTGATCGTGGTGGCTGCGTTCGCGCCGGGCCGCATGCCGGGACGCTTCGCCGCCGCCAACCTCGTGGGCATCGTGGCGCTCAACTACGCGCTCAAGGAGATCGTGCAGCGCCCGCGTCCCGAGGGCTTCCGCCTCATCGCCGAGACCGGCTACAGCTTCCCGTCCGGCCACTCAATGGTCGCCGTCGCGTTCTACGGGTTTCTGATCTGGCTGATCATCCGCTACGAGGAGGATCGGCTCCAGCGGTGGATCTGGTCGCTCGCACTGTTCTTCGTCGTCATCATGATCGGCATCAGCCGCGTGTACCTGGGCGTCCACTACTTCTCCGACGTTGTGGCGGGCTACTGCGTGGCGGCTGTGTGGCTCGTCGTCTTCACGCGCATCATCGTCCCCGCGTTCCAACCTGAGGATTAGCGCAGCGGGAGCACTCCCCCATCGACGCGCACATGGGGACAGGTTGTTCGTTCCCTTTTGGCACATAGGGAACGAACAACCTGTCCCCATGTGCGTGCAGCCAGAAGTCATTCTCGCTAACGAAAAAGGCCCCCGACTGGAGGCCTTCTCGTAATCATGGTGCGGGCGAAGGGACTTGAACCCCCACGAGATCGCTCTCATACGGACCTGAACCGTACGCGTCTGCCAATTCCGCCACGCCCGCGTGCGTTAGCATTCTACTCTCAACCTGCGGCTCGGTCAAGCGAGAACGCCTCGCTGCACCGGCTATTCCTCCTTCACGCGCTTGCCGCGCATGTGCTCGGGAACCAGCGCGAATACCGCCGTCGCCTTGGCCAGCTTCGCGATCTCGCCCTCGATGAAGTCGCTGTCATCGGTGAAGCGATACGAGAGCCGCCTCGTCATCTCCTCGTGGAACTCCCCGTGCTCGACGAGTTCCATGCGCCCGTAGATGATGACGCTGTCGACGAGGCGCGCCCAGTCGCTGCCCGGGATCGGACCTGCGTCGCGCATCACGGTGAAGCAGGCCCTCCCGTCGCGCGCGATGCAGTCGTTCTTGTAGCCCTTCTTCGAGCTGTGGAAGTAGACCCGCCCGTCCTCGGGGTTGTAGTAGAAGTTGATCGGCAGGCAGTACGGATACCCGTCGTCGCCGTTCACCGCAAGCACACCGCGGAGCTCGCTTTCGAGCACCTCGGCGCACTGCTCGTCGGTAAGCCGCTGCTTGATACGCGCCAGCTCGCGAAACGCCATGCGCTCCTCCCCTACAGCCAGGTCTGGGCCCACGCGGCGATCGTGTCGGCCGAGACGTTCGTGTCGAAGACCTTGCCCGCGGCCACGCGCGCCTTGGGCGCGAGCGCATTCATGTTCCTGCCCGAGTCGCCGATGCCGCTGCCGCCGGAGGTCGCGAACGGCACCACGGTCTTGCCTGCGAAGTCGTAGGCCTCCATGAAGGTGTCGATGATGAACGGCTCGCGATACCACCAGATGGGGAACCCCACGAAGACCACGTCGTACCGCCCCATATCGTCGACCTGCGACGCGATGGCGGGGCGGCTGCCGCGGTCCCCCATCTCGACCGAGCTGCGGCTCTTGGAGTTGCGCCAGTCGCAGTCGGCCTTGGTGTAGGGCTGCGCGGGCACAATCTGGAACAGATCGGCGTGGATGCGCTCGGCGAAACGCGCGGCGAGCTTGCCGGTGACGCCCTCCTCGCCCAGAACGCTGAAATACGCAACGAGAACCTTCTTCACGGTCGCTCCTCCCGCCCGAACAACGAAACCACCTTCATTGTATAGACCTTCCAGACCCTGGTTTCCCATATCGCCGCGGACAGGCCGCATATGGTAATGCTCTGCAGGAAAAAGGTCTCGGCAGCTCGAAACAGAACGATAGCATCTGGGCAAACGTGTGCCGTACTCGAACTGCTTCGCGCGGACGTTACCATTTGAGGCCTGTCCGCGGCGCAAAACGCGAGAGGGGCGCGACTGATGGTCCGGAACCCTCCGTTAAGCGCCTAATAGCGGTTGTGGACCTTCTCGGCGAAGCACAGCACGTCCTTGATGTGGAGCTCCGTGCCGTCGTCGAGGATCGCGGTGCCGGACATGCGGCCGAAGACCTGGTGCTGGTCGGAGACGATGACCTTGAAGTCCATGTCGGCGGCGCGGTCGAGCACGGGCACGAAGTCCATCTCGAAGCGGCTGTCCGAGGACGTGAAGGTCCACGGCGCATACCAGTCGTCCTCGGGGATGTTGAACGTGACGTCATCGAGCTTGTGGGCCACACCGTCGTAGAACAGGACGTTCTCGCTGGCAGCCGCGGTGTTGCCGAAGCCGTAGCCGATGTTGAAGCCGAAGGCATGGCCGTCGAGGTCAGCGTTGCCCGAGCCCCAGAACCACGTGTTGTCGTAGGTCCAGACACCGCGGCCCCAGTCGAGCGTGCCGAAGTCGGTGGCGGGATCGAACTCGTAGCGCGTGCCGTCGTACTCGATCCAGCCGCTCGCGCGCATGCAGTTGATCTTCTGGTTGTAGTAGAAGTGGTGCTTCTGGTCCCACGGCGTGGCGATGACCATCGAATCCATGGGCGGCTGCGCGAGCACGATGTCGGCCTTGAGGCGCTTGCCGTCGCAGAACTCCTCGAAGTTGCAGCGGATGTGGCGCGTCGCGCCCTCGACCGAGAAGGACATCTGGAGGCGCTTGTCGCGGTAGGTCGTGAAGCCCTTCTCGGAGCTCGACGGCAGGCGCACCTTGCCCATCGGGAAGGGGTTCAGGATCGTCTCGGTATGCTGCCAGGACCTCTCGCCGAACGTGAGCAGCGACACCGACTGAAGGCCGATGTAGCCGTCGTCGGAGATCGTGAACGCCGCCCCGAAGCTGTCGGCGAGCACCAGGTAGTAGTCCCACTCCTTGATGCGCCACGCCGGCGCCTTGATCATGGAGCGCCGATACTCCTGGACCAGCGAGCGCGACCAGCCCGGTTCGCGCAGCTCGCCCTCGTCATCGAGGAGCAGCTGACGTGTCGTGACCTCGTGATTGCGTGCCATGGTTGCTCCTTCCCGAATGCGTCAGACCTTGTCGAGGGGCTTGACCCTCGTGCGCCATTTCCTGTGCGAGACGTACGCGAACCCCGCGACGACCGCGAGGAACGCCGCGATCGCGACCACGACGTTCCCGCCCGGATGGGGGATGCCGATCTCGACCTCGGTGGCGGGGGCGCTGCGGTCGTTGGGGTTGTAGATGGTCTCGGCCTTGATCGTCTCGCCGTTGCCGGGCGCGCCGACCACGTTGACCTCGCCCGTCGCGGGGATCATAATGATCGCGGGCGGCTCGATATCGACCATCTTGGGCGTGTAGCCCGCCTCGGGCTTCACCGTGAAATCGCCGTGCTCGCCGGTGTCCGAGGCGAGCGCGATGCCGTTCGCGGCGGTGCTGTGGAGGACGTAGCCGTCCTTGGAGCAGGCGAACCCGAAGCCGCCGCAGACGACGCCGAAGGTGATGGCGTCGTCGGAGGTGCTGCTCACCGTGCATTCGAGGTTCGCATCATCCATCGCGATGGCGCGGTCCGCCTCGACGCCGATGGTCTCTCCCGCGGAGACGACCGTCGCCTCGAGCCTGCAGTCCCGCCCCATGTCCAGGGCTCCGCTGATGGTGACGCCGCCCGCGAACGGGACGTCGGGCGTCTGCACGGTGACGAAGACCTTCGATGCCCCGGTCATCGTGAGGGCGGATTCCTCGCCGTCGCCGCTGATGCCATAGCAGCTGACGAACCAGTCCCCATCAGCATCCCCCTCCGCCATCTCGACGGTGACGGTGCTGGAGTCGACGCTGAGGTTGCCGAGGTACGCGATGCCCACGAAGTTCGCGAGTCCGGAGCCGTACGGCAGGAACCGCTCGGGATCCGCGGCACCCTTGATGGCGACCGTCGCGCCCGTGATGGAGATGGATCCGTCGGCGTTGATGATGCTCTTCGCCGTATAGCCCACCGACACGCGCGGCGGCACGGAGACGATCTCGACGGTCGCGCCCTGCCCGATGCTCAGATCGCCCTTCGCGCGCAGCCCCGTCCCGTTGGCGTTCAGGGTGAGCTTCGCGCCGCTGCCGATGACGATCGAGCGCCCGGTGATGGCATCGCAGTAGTGATCTCCGTCGGGCTCGGTGGCCAGCGCGGCGTCGATCTCGATGTCCGCGTCGGAATAGATCGAGTAGCTGCCGCCCTTGAGCGTGAGCGTGCCCTCGCCCCCGATGATGACCGTGGGCGGGTTCGGGTCGTCGCCCGAGCCGAAGAAGCTGTTGAGCACGATGCCGCCCGCGTTGTATTCCGGGTCGTAGAAGGTGTCCTCGAAGACGTTCTCGCCCACGAGGTTGAAGCGGTATTCCTGCGCGGTGCCGTTCCTGCGCATGAGGAACAGGCCGAGCGAGGGCGAGAGCTGCGTGTCGAACGTCATCTTCGCCGTGCTGAGATGCACGTTGTCCAGCGTGATGGTGGTGCCGTCGCGCTCGAAGATGACCGTGCCGCTGCCGAGCGTCGTGCTCGCGAGGTCGAGCCGCTGCCCCGGCTCCAGCGCATGGTCGCCCACGTAGAGGACGGTCTTGTCCTCGTAGCGGTTCAGGTTGCGCAGGACGCCCGGCTCGGACTCGATGGTGTTGCCGTCCCTGTCGGTGATGACGCAGCGGAAGTACAGGTCGTTGCTGTCCTGCTCGGTGGAGGGAACGACGATCGTGTCGGTGGTCGCGGTCTCGCCGTCGAGCACGAAATCGGTGAAGCCGTCGCTGACGATCCACTGGTACGAGGCGACCCGCGCAGGATCGGACACCTCGACATGGAACGACGCCCCCGCGGGGTACTCGACATCGACGTTCTCGGGCTGGGCGGTCACCGCGAGGGGCTCGGGCTCAGCCTTTCCCTTCTTCTCCGCATCCGTGCCCTGCGCCGCCTCCTCCGCCTGCTCCGCAGGGGCTTCGGGCTCCGCTGCGGCGAGAGACGGCGTGAGGACCAGGCAAACAGCCAGCACGAGGGCGGTTCCAAGGGACAAAACAGTACGCCTGAGCATGAAGAACCCCTCCATGGCGCGAGAAGGGCGGCTGTACAGCTTCGCCGCCCTGGAGCATCTGCACTCAATTGTGCGATTCGACCTGCATATTATCAAGCGGCGCCGGGTAGACTGCTCCACCCGGCGCCGCAATCCATCCGGTCAGCTGCGCCTATGCCAGGACGGCGAGGACCTCCTCGCGCGAGGGCATGGCGGGGATGGCGCCGCGCTTGCGCACGCACAGCGAGGCCACGGCGTTGCCGAAGCGCGCGAAACCGGCGGCATCGTCGATGCCGACCTCGGCGGGAGCGAGGCCGCTCTCGACGAAGGCGGCGAGGAAGCCGCCCCAGAACGAATCGCCCGCACCGGTGGTGTCGACCGCATCGACGCGGAAGCTCGGCACGATGCGCGCGCCGTCCTTGGCGGCGACGTAGGCGCCGTCGGCATCGAGCGTGACGCACACGACCGAAGCGCCGCCCGCGAGCAGCGCTGCGGCGGCGGCCTCGGGGTCGGACTCGCCGGTCATGAGCACGCACTCCTCGGCGGAGATCTTGATGAGGTCCATGCTGCCTGCGATCGAGCGCATCTGCTCCGAAGCGGCCTCGGGGCTCTCCCACAGGCTCGCGCGGTAGTTGGGGTCATAGGACATGGTGCAGCCGGCGGCCTTGGCGCAGGCGATGGCCTCGCGCGTCGCGGAGCGGGCGGGCTCATCCGTGAGCGAGAGCGAGCCCACGTGGAAGACGCGGCTTCCCTCGATCAGGTCGCGGCGCAGGTCGGCGGGGGCGAGCTGGGTGTCGGCGCCGGGCTTGCGTGCAAACGAGAAGGAGCGGTCGCCGTTCTCGTCGAGGGCGACGAAGGCGAGCGTGGTGAAGAAGTTGGGATCGGAGACGAGGCCGGTGCAGTCGATGCCCGCGTTCACGAGCGTCTCGCGCAGGAAGGCGCCGTGCATGTCCTCGCCCACTTTTCCGATGAAGGCGACATCATGGCCGAGGCGCTTGAGGGCCACGAGCACGTTGGCGGGCGCGCCGCCGGGGTTGCGCTCGAACAGCTTCTGCCCGGAAGCCGAGATGCCGGCGTCGGTGAAATCGATGAGGACCTCTCCAAGAGCAGTGACAACGGGCATGTGATTCTCCTTACATTCGGAAGATTAAAACGTGCATTTTCCTGCTATTTGTCTCATTATATAAGACGTTGGGGATGTGATTTGTCACAGAAAATACAAATGCACACTAACACTAGGGTATATGCACAGAGTGTATTTGCTCGGTGTGTTAGAATGTCGCAAATTCCGAAAGAGAGGAACCATGGCCGACAAGGTCACTATCCAGGATGTTGCCGACGAGCTCGGTCTCTCGCGCAATACCGTCTCGAAGGCTCTCAATGGTGCAGAGGGCCTTGCCGAAGCCACGCGCGAGCGCATCATCAACAAGGCGATGGAGATGGGCTACAAGCAGTTCATCTACGCCCAGCTCATCACGCAGTATAAGGATGACAACCAGGGAATCATCCCCACCCTGGGCGATAAGCGCGAGGTCGCCGTGCTCTCGACCACCTATCTGGCCGCTCCGCACTTCTCGTCGCTCATGCTCGACGGATTCCAGAACGAGCTGGCGCACATGGGCCTTACGCTCAACACCCATCGTGTGACGCAGAAAAACATCGAGAGCCTCACCCTCCCGGCCTCCCTCGATCTGAGCCGCGTCGCCGGCATCGTCTGCATCGAGATGTTCGACTGGCGCTACGACGAGATGGTCTGCGCACTCGACGTCCCCGTGCTCTTCGTCGACGGCCCCGCGCGCCTCCATGGCGAGAACCTCCCCTGCGACCAGCTGTACATGGAGAACACCACCCAGGTCATGCGTCTGGTGAACGACATGCTCGGAAAGGGTTATCGCCGCATCGGCTTCGTAGGCAACTGGGAGCACTGCCAGTCGTTCTTCGAACGCTACACCGCCTTCCGCACCGCCATGGCCTTGGCGGATGTCCACGTAGAGGGCCGCTTCCTCATCAGGTACAACACCATCAACGAGATGCATCAGGCCATCAGCGGTCTGGACGAACTCCCCGACCTGTTCATCTGCGCCAACGACTTCGTGGCGCTCGACCTCCTCATGATCCTGCGCGAGATGGGCCTCGACGTTCCCCGCGACGTGATGATCGCCGGTTTCGACGACTCCGCCGAGTCCCGCCGCAGCATGCCCAAGCTCACCACCATCCACATCCACACGCAGGTCATGGCATTCTCCGCAATCCAGCTCCTGCGCACCCGCATCAAAGAGCCCTCGCTTGATTTCCGCCAGGTGTATACCGAGACGGAGCTCATCTGCCGGGCGTCGACGATGCGGGAGTAACCTCAAGAAAGGTCCCGTACTATGGCGCGTATCTTCTCGTATGACAGCAAGTTCAGCTATATCGTCTTTCGCATTGCATACGGGTGTTATCTCAACGCGCTATGGATCGTGTGCAGCCTTCCCATCTTCACCATCGGCGCCTCGACCACCGCGCTCTACTACGTCACGCTCAAGATCGCCGGTGACGAGGAGGGCGACGTCATGCAGCAGTTCTTCCGCGCCTTCAAGCGCAACTTCAAGCAGGCGACGGTCGTCTGGCTCATCCTGCTCGCCGTGGGCATCCTGCTGGGCGTCGACATCTACGTCCTGCTGCATCTGAGGGAGACGACGACGGGCGTCCTGGCCGTTACCTTCACGATCGCCCTCGCCATGGTGTTCGCGGCGTGCATCGCGCTGGCCATCGTGCTCATGTACGTCTTCCCCCTCATCGCGCGCGTCGAGAACACCAACTGGAACATGATCAAGAACTCCCTGCTCATCGGCACGCACTATCTGTTCTGCACCATCCTCGTCTTCGTCATCCACGTTGCCATGGCCATCGCGATCATCTCCGTCTTCACCCCGCTCATCGTCTTCGGCGAGGGGCTGTGCGCCGTGCTCAGCTCGTATCTGCTGCTGCCCGTCATGCGCGCGGTCTCGAAGACTCCCGAGGAGATCGAGCAGATGAAGAGGATCGAGAAGGTCGGGGAAGACCAGGACGGCGCGGAGTAGGAACCATGAAGCTTCCCGAGAGCGAACGGGAGTTCAACCGCGCGGCGTTCCGCGCCATGAGCATCCCCGAGAAGGCCGATTACATCTTCGCCTACTACAAGCTGCCGCTGGTCCTCATCCTGATCGCGCTCATCGCGATCGGCTCGGCCATCCACCAGATCGTGACCCACAAGGACGCCGTCCTGTACGCTGCCTACCTGAACGTGGTCCCCGATGAGGAGACCGACTCCACGCTCACGGGAGGCTATCTCGAGCGCATCGGCGCCGATCCCGCACGCAACGAGGTGCTCTGCTACCACGAGCTGTACATCTCCACCGACGACACCATCCAGAACCACCAGTACGCCTATGCCTCGAAGCTCAAGCTCATGGGCGCCATCGACGGCGAGCAGCTCGACGTGGTGATCATGAACCGGGAGGCGTATGATCTGCTCTCCGCCTGGGGCTACCTCCTCGACCTGGGGGATGCCTGCGCAGCCAATCCCCGGCTGGAAGCCGCCCTCGTCTCCAACACCGTGATCTCGAGCGATAACCGCGTGGAGGTCGAGCTGAACGAGGCGGACGCATACATCGCCGAGACCATCGAGATCGCCAACGCCGTCGAGCTCGGGGATTCGCCGCTCTTCCCGGATTTCGCCGCAGACGAGCACATCTATCTGGGCGTCATCGCCAACACGCCGCGGCAGGAGCAGTCGCTCGACTACCTCGACTACGTGCTCGGGCTCCAGTAGCGCTGCGGGCCTAGATCTCGCCCGTCCAGAATCCGAACGCATTCACGATCCTCGTGCCGCTGGGATGCTGCAGCTCACGTGGGATGATGCCGTAGTCGAGATGGGTGTGTCCGTGCAGCAGAAGCCGGGGCCTAAACCTATCGAGCAGCCAATTGAAGCATTTGAAACCCCGATGGGGAAGATCGTCGAGATCACCGTACCCGCGTGGCGGGGCATGGGTCACGAGCACATCGATGCCGCCTCGTGCCAGCGCCTTCGCGGCAAGCAGGAGCACCTTTCCCCTCATCTCTCCCTCGGTGAAGCCCACGATTCCCTCGCGATAAGCATACGACCCGTCAAGTCCTGCGAAATTGAGACCGTCGATACGGACGACATCGCCATCAAGCGGTGTACCGCCCATGTCGAGATACCCGCGCTCGTCGGTGTCGTGGTTCCCCCGTACGAAGAGGAGCGGCGCGTTGGCCGTCGTGGCGATACAGTCCAGATACCCCGGCCTGAGGTCCCCGCATGACACGACAACCCCTGGTCCCTTGATCTGCGCTCGCTCAATCCGTGCCGAGAGCAGGGAGTCCTCCTTGTCGGAGATGGCCAGGATGTCCACCGTTCGCTATCCCTCCGCGTCGGTATCCTGCGAAAGGACCCCCGACGCCTCCACGTCATCGCGGCCGCCCTGCGTGAGCTCCCAGCTCTTGGGGAGCCGCCCCACCACGTTCTCGTTGAGCCACCGCATGCTCGCGATGCGTTCATCCGAGAGACCCTGGGGGCTTTCGGGCAGCGAACCCACACCGTGCTGGTCGGTAAGCACCCCGGAGAAGGGCACGAGCCTGCCATCGGCGATATCGCGGGAGAGCAGCTCGACGAGGCGGTGCTGTTGGGCGGAGAGGCACTCCCCGGTCTCGACGCGCACCACGCCTGAGGACATGCCCCACCAGTAGTTGAGCGCCTTGTCCCTGTGGACCTCGGCGTCCTTCTCCCACGTATCCTTGCGGATAGACCGGACGATGAGCTCATAGTAGCGGCCCCAGTCCCACACCGGGGTGGCGATACGCTCTCGCCTTCCGTCGGGGAGCATGCGGTACAGGCCGAACGGAGCGTCGGGGTTCATCGGGTCGGGATGGTCGCGGCCGGCGATGATGTCGACGCCCTCCTCCGCGAGCTCCCGCTCCCAGTCGATGCCCTCGGTGGAAAGCCACCTCAGATACACGGTTGCCTGGCGGTCGACGAGGGCCGCGCCGAGCGCGAAGGCGTTGATCTCCGAGACGCTGCCGTAGATGGGAGAGAAGGCGAGGTAGCCGATGCGGTGGTTCTCCGACATGCTCGCCGCCAGGGCGCCCATGACGAACTTCGCCTCGTACATGCGCGCGTAGAACGTGCGGACGACGCCACTCGAGAGGTTGATGGAGCAGTTGATGAACCGGTAATCGGGGTTGGTGACCGCCGCACGGCGCGTCTGCTCGAACTGGCGGGGCGAGCAGGTGACGATAAGGTCGCTCTCATCCGCGACCGCAGCCTTCACCGCATCCGCGAACGAGGCATCGTCGGCACGCAGGGCGAACGCGGTGGTCTCCACCTCGTCTCCGAGGCGCCGCTCGAGGTCGAGCCGGCCCCTCTCGTGGAGGGCGATCCACCCCGACGTCTCGGGGCTCCGGTCGTAGATGAAGGCGACGCGCAGCGGCTTCGCCGAACGCACGATGTCCTTGATCTGGGGGATGACGCCCTGCTTGTCGGCAGGCGGCTGCTCGACGTAGTCGATGGGCGCAGGCTGTGCGGCAACCACCAACTCGTACCATGCGGTGCGCACACGCTCGTCCATCTCGTCCGCAACGGTGGTGAGCGGATCGGAGCTGGCATAGCCCTTGAGGTAGGCGAGAAATGCATCGGCATCTGAGATCTTCAGCATCTCCCCTCCCCGCTTTGCGAAGGAGCTGCTGAAGAGCTTGAATGCGACGTCGAGGCGACGCACGTCGCTCTGGGGCCAAGGCTCATCGAGCGTGTGACCCAGTAGGCGCGCCATCTGCGCAAACGATCCCGGCTTGGAGAAGAAGAACCCGTAGAGCGGTGCAACCCGGTAGAACGCAAGGAACTCGTCGTAGAGCGTAGCGGTCGTCTCGTCGACATCGTTCGGCGCAACCCGCATGACGACGGCCGTGATGACGGGGTTGTCGAGCCAGCGGAGAACCGACACGCGCTTGTTGCCCTCGAGCACGTAGAAGCGTTGGAGGTACTCGTAGACGACGGCGGGGTCGCGGATGCCCTCGTTGAGCTGAGTCTCGTAGAGCGCGGCCCACTTGATGGCGAATTCGCTTCCCGGCTCCGCTATGGGCAGAAAGCCGTTGGAGAACATGTTTCCCCGTACATTGCTGACGGTCCCCGCAATGAGCTCTGCGGGGATATCGATGATTCCCACCTTGGTGGCCTTGGTGATGGCTCCGGAGCCCACCATATCATCGAGTGCGGGAAGATAGGGGTAGCGGCCGCGTGCAACCGCCTCCCTCACCTGACGCATTCCCGCCTTGCGCGCTTTGGCATAATCATCGCTCACGTTAATCAACTCCCCCGTGACGCTTCGTCCCGTACGTACCGCCACCGCTCGAGCGGCAGATGCCGTGCGCCCTTCTTGGCGGACGCGAACAACCCGGGTTGCCTTTGCCCGCCGGAGGCGCAGGCCTACTGCACCTGGGCGACCATGCACATGTTAGTCGACGTGGTGTAGTCACCCATGCGCGGCGAGGTCTGGACGTCGCCCGCGGTGATGACCACGAGGTCGCCTGCTTCACGAGACCGTGCTTGCGCGCTTGGATAAGCGCGTCGTAGTAGGTCTCCTGCAGGCTCCCCTGCTCGGTCGACTTGATCGACTCGACGCCCCAGTAGAAGCACATGCGCCTGATGGCATCCGCGCTCGGCGTGGTGGCGATGATGGGAAGCCGCGGACGGAAGACGCTCATGAGGCGGGCGGAGCGGCCGGAGTGCGTCGGGCAGATGATGGCGGAGGCACCCACGCGGCGTGCGGTCTCGACCGCGGCGAATCCGATGGCACCGTTCACGTTCTTCACACCGCCGCGGTCGTGGTAGGTATGGCGCTCGGGAAGATGGCGCTCGGTCTGGCGGCAGATGGATGCCATCATCTGGACAGACTCCACCGGATAGGCGCCGGCAGCGGTCTCGCCGGAGAGCATGACGCAGTCGGTGCCGTCATAGATGGCGTTCGCGACATCGGTGACCTCGGCGCGTGCCGGACGCGGGTTGCGGATCATGGAGTCGAGCATCTGCGTGGCCGTTATGACCGGCTTGTAGTCGAAGTTGCACTTCTCGATGATCTCCTTCTGCACATGGGGCACTTCGGCAGGCGGGATCTCGACGCCCAGATCGCCGCGTGCGACCATGATGCCGTCGGAGACGGCGAGGATCTCGTCGAAGTTGGCGACACCCAGCGCGCTCTCGATCTTGGGGAAGATGAGCATGTGGTGCGAACCTGCGTTGTGGCAGATCTCGCGGATGCGCTCGACCGCCGCGGCATCGCGGATGAAGCTCGCCGCAATCGCATCGACCTTCATCTCGCAGGCGAACTGGATGTCGAGGATGTCCTGCTCGGTGACGGCGGGAAGGCCGACGGCCACGTTGGGCACGTTGACACCCTTGCGCTCGCCCAGCTCTCCCCCGTTGGTGACCACGCAGGAGATGTTGTTGCCATCGACGCGCTCGACCTCCAAGCCGATCAGGCCGTCGTCGATGAAGATGACCGAGCCGGGCTCGACCTCGGCGGCAAGGTCGGCATAATCGACCGAGAAGCGCGCCGCGGTTCCCTCGATGACCTCGGTGGTCACGATCACATGGTCGCCCGTCAACAGGGGCACCTTCGCATGGTCCTTGAGCATGCCCGTGCGGATCTCGGGACCCTTGGTGTCGAGCAGGATGGCGACGGGGACGCCGAGCTCGGCGGACATCGCCCTCACGCGCTCGATGTTGGTGCGATGGTACTCGTGGCTGCCGTGGCTGAAGTTGAGACGTGCGACGTTCATGCCTGCGATGATCATCTTACGCAGGACATCATCATTATCGGTTGCGGGACCCATGGTGCAGACGATCTTCGTACGCTTCGTATCGCTCATGACGGCTCCTCGAGAAACGCAGGTGGGAACAATCGCGTGCAATCCCTACTATAAACCATGTGCCCCGCCCCGGGGATTAGGGGGCGGGACACTGGGGAAGGAAGGAGGGCGGGTTGGGCAAATTTGAGGATGTGAGCCATCAACTCGCCAACAGGGGAATCCTTAGAAGTCGTAGCTCCTGCAGACCGGCTCGTTGGCCGCAACGGAGGCCTCGTCGTACCAGATGAGGTTGTTGCTGGTGGCCTTGTCGAAGAGCTGGACCAGGTCGGGCTGGGTGGTGAACTGCACCTTGGCGCCCATCGACACGTCGGCCTCGAGACCGACGGTCGGAACGACCATGACGACCTCGTCCTCGTTGGAGCGGGCGTGGATGTTGTACTCGGAGCCCATCATCTCGGAGACCTCGACGACAGCCTCGAGTTCGCCCTCGCCCACGGTGATGTGCTGCGGACGGATGCCGCACACGATCTCGCAAGGCTCCTGCTTGTTCTGCTTGAGGGCCTTCTGCTGGAAGTCGGAGAGCTTGAACTTGACGCCGCGGATCTCAGCGTAGTAGACGCCGTTCTCGAGGAGGAGCTTGCAGTTGTCGAAGAAGTTCATGACGGGCATGCCGATGAAGCCGGCGACGAACAGGTTGACGGGCTTGTTGAAGACCTCGACCGGGGTGCCGATCTGGTTCACATAGCCGTCCTTCATGATGACGATGCGGTCGCCGAGGGTCATGGCCTCGGTCTGGTCATGGGTGACGTAGATGAACGTCGTGTTGATGCGCTGGCGGAGCTTGATGATCTCGGCGCGCATCTGGTTGCGGAGCTTCGCGTCGAGGTTCGACAGCGGCTCGTCCATGAGGAAGACCTTGGGGTCGCGGACCATGGCGCGGCCGATGGCGACGCGCTGGCGCTGGCCGCCGGAGAGGGCAGCCGGCTTGCGGTCGAGGTACTGGGTGATCTCGAGGATCTCGGCGGCCTCGCGGACCTTGCGGTCGATCTCGGCCTTGGGGGTCTTGCGCAGCTCCAGGGAGAAGGCCATGTTCTGGTAGACCGTCATCTGGGGATACAGCGCGTAGCTCTGGAAGACCATGGCGATGTCGCGGTCCTTCGGCGCGACGTCGTTCATGAGCTTGCCGTCGATATAGAGCTCGCCGTCGGTGATGTCCTCGAGGCCTGCGACCATGCGCAGGGTGGTGGACTTGCCGCAGCCCGACGGGCCGACGAGCACGATGAATTCCTTATCGGCGATCGAGATGTTGACATCGTGGGTACCCACGTAGCCATTCTCGTAAACCTTCTTGATGTCTTTCAGCACAACCTCGGACATGTTTGCTGTTCTCCTTCCGTAAAGCCTGCTCAGTGAGCAGGCGTACTGCTATGCAAGGTCATACTTCTCCACGTCCATGACCGCGCACCCATCCGCGAAGAACGAGATGCCGTCGAAGACGGGGTCGGTGAGGATCGTCATGGTGAGCGTCTGCTCGCCATCCCCCACGAACACTTCTGCGCTGAAGCGGTCGAGAAGGATGCGCAGGCGCAGCGTGCCATCATAGTTAACCAGCACGCACTTGCGGTCCTTGACCACGGCGCGGCGCAGGGCCGAGTGCTTGCGGTTGATCTTGATCATGCGCTCTGCGGGGCTGAAGCGCACTGACGAACGGAACTGGTCGCCCTGGGCGAACCAGATGGTGAACTCATGGTAGGGATTCTCCGCGTCCTCGGGCCTGACCGTGACCGTGAGGTCGATGATGCGCCCGGAGATGCCGTCGAGCTTGAGCTCGCCGCTGACGGGGACGCCCTTATAGGCAACCTTGTTCTTCCTGATGGACTCGAGCTCGCGGACCGGCCACTGGTAGAGCCTGCCGTCGCGCACGGAAAGCTCGCGCGGGACGGTGACCTGGCCGAACCACGACCTCCTGCCACCCATGGAGATGCAATCCCAGTTCTGCATCCAAGCGACCATGATGCGCCGGCCATCGGGCGAGAGGATCGTCTGCGTGGCATAGAAATCGATGCCGTAGTCGATCGCCTGCATCGACTCCTCGACCAGCGCGCCGGTCTCGGGGTCGAGATGGCCGATGAGCGCCAGGGTGCCGTTGCCGCTGGCGAACTCGTCGCCGACGGCGAGCATATCCTGCGGGCTCACGAGCAGCACCTGCTTGCCGTCGAGCTCGAACGTGTCGGGGCATTCCCACATGCTGCCGACGCGGTAGTTGTTCTCCGCGAGGACGCACTCGAACTCCCAGTTGATGCAATCACGGCTCTTGTACTGCAGGATCTGTCCGCTTGCCAGGTCATCGCGATCGACGATGTTGCAGGCGCCCATGATGCAGTGGAACAGGCCGTCATCCCCGGCCCAGATCTTGGGGTCGCGGAAGTTCTGCGGATCCAGACCCTCGGGGAGCTGGTCGGCATCGATGACCGGATTGCCCTCGTACTTGAAGTAGTTCACTCCGTCGCCGAAGGCGATGCACTGCGTCTGGCGGCTGTCGACGGAGCCGTCGGGGTTCTTGCCGATCTTCTTTACGCCCGTGTACATGAGCAGATGACGGCCGTCGGAGAGCACGATGGCGCTGCCCGAGAAGACGCCGTAGTCGTCGTAGGGCTGATCGGGCGCAAGCGCTGCGGGCAGATGCGTCCAATGCAGCAGGTCGGCGCTCACCGCGTGTCCCCAGTGCATGGGGCCCCACTTGGTATCGAAGGGATAGTACTGGTAGAACAGGTGGTACTTCCCCTGATAGAAGGAGAACCCGTTGGGGTCGTTCATCCAGCCGATACGGGCGGGCAGATGGTAGACGGGCCGATCGCTCTCGGGAATGTTCCCGCTGAACAACACTTCGTGGCGGCGTGCCGCGTACAGGGTTTCGCTGTCGTTGTAGTCGTTCATAATCGGGAGCTGTTCCTTATCGCAGATGGTCGTTGGCAAGGGTCCTGCTCCGCTCCCGGAGGAGCGGAGCAGGCAGGGGGACGGTATTAGGCGTTGTACGCGTCGAAGTACTTCTGGTGGATGTCGATGAACTCCTGGAGCTTGTAGCCCTCAAGGTCGCTCTGGAGCTTGTTCCAGGCAGCGTCATCGAAGCCGTTCATGACGGCATCGGACTTGAAGGTGTTGATGCACTTCATGATGTCAGCCATGAGGTTGGAGACCTGGGTGGTGTCCTCGGTGCTCATGAATGCGTTGGGGTAGCAGTACTTGAAGTTCATGTCGGGGGTGTAGACGTTCTTGATCCAGTCGAGACGATACTTGGCGTCATCCGGGCAGGTGACGTAGACATCGTAGTAGCTGTCGAGGATGGCGAGCGGGCCGTTGACGGACTCGGCCTCGCGGACCTCGACCGGGGAGGCGTCGCCGAGCCAGGTATGCTTGAGCATGGGCTCGCCGGCAGCGTTGGTGCTCATCTCGAAGATGTCGAACTCGTCGTCCTCGCCATAGGTGCCCCAGTTGTTCTGCGCGGACTGGATCGGGTCGTACATCTTGTCGATCCAGGAGGCGATGAGGGCCGGGTTCTTGGCGACGCCGGTGATGACGCAGCGGCCGCGCTGGAAGCCGGAGGTGAAGGAGCCGGTCTCGGGCGTGATGTTGACGGTGTCGGCCTTGAGCGCGGGCAGGGGCACCCAGCCCTTGCCGGCGATCAGGTCGTCCATGCTGACCTGGGCGATGTTGGCGACGTCCCAGGTGAAGCAGACGCCGTAGCGGCCGCTCTTGCCCTTGGCGACGTAGGTCGCCCACTCCTGCGTGAAGGCCTCGGCGTCGATGAGGCCCTTCTCATAGAGGCCGTGCAGCCACTCGGTGCCCTTGCGGAAGCCCTCGGAGTTGGCGACGCAGACGACCTTGCCCTCGTCGGTGACGCAGATGTGCTTGCCGCGGTCGGGATCGCCGTAGCCCTCGCCGAAGCCGTTGATCAGGATGTAGGGATCCTGGCTGCCGTCGTTCATGATGCAGGACATGGGGATGATGTCGCCGTCGATGCCGAACTCGCTCTTGAGCTTGGCGGCGTTGTCCTTGAAGGCCTGAAGGGTGCTCTCGAACTCCTCGACGGTGGAGGGGACGGGGAGGCCCAGGAAGTCGAGCCACCACTTGTTGATGAAGGGCATGTTGCCGATGACCTGGATGGCGGTCTTCTCATAGCCGAGCTGCTCGATCCAGGGGAAGCCCCAGATGTGGCCGTTCTCGTCCGTGCACATCGTGCGGTACTCGGGAGCCTGCGCGAAGACGGCCTGCAGGTTGGGCATGAACTTGTCGATGAGCTCCTCGAGCGGGATGATGACGCCCTGCTTGGCGTACTTCAGGAGCTCGGTGTCGCCGAAGCCGGCGTTGAAGATGAGGTCGGGAAGGGTGTTGATGTTGGACATCTCGAGCGCGATCTTGTCGCCCCACTGGTCGCTCTGGATGGTCCTCCAGTCGATGTGGACGTTGGTCTCCTCCTCGAGGCGCTTGAAGATGGTGCGCTTGTTGGGGTCGGGCTCGGTGCCGACGGGGAAGTTGGTGAGCGCGGTGATCGTGGCGGTCTCGGCGAGCGGGAGGGTGACGTCCTCGATGCTGACATCGTTGTGGTCGACGTCGTGGCCGGCCTCGCCGCCACCGCCGCAGCCGGCGAGCACGGCTGCGCTGGCGGCTGCGGAAAGGGCAAGGAAGTTACGACGGGAAAGCTTGTTGTTCATGGTGAGAATCCTCTCTTGACGCTGTCTTTTTCTCTATACGGGAAGCCGGTGTTTGCCTAACCCTTGACAGCGCCGGCCATGATGCCGCTGTCGAAGTAACGCTGGAAGAACGGGTACATGACAAGGAGCGGGATGCTCGAGATGATGATGGTCGCGTACTTGAGGAGCTCGGCGAGCTGCGCGCGCTGAGCGGTGGACTGCATGTCGGAGACCATGCCGGGCTCGGGCTGGCTCTGAATCAGGATGGAGCGGAGCACCAGCTGCAGGGGCTGCTTGGAGGCGCTGCTGAGGTAGATCATCGCGTCGAAGTAGCTGTTCCACATGCCGACGAAGTTCCACATCGCGATGGTGGCGATGATGGGCGTGCAGACCGGGAGCAGGACGCGGAAGAAGTAGACCATCTCGTTGGCGCCGTCGATCTCGGCCGCCTCCTGGAGGTCCTTCGGAATGCCCTGGTAGTAGGTGCGGGCGATGATCATGTTGTACACGCCGAACGCACCGGGAAGCACGATCGCCCAGATGGTGTCGAGCATGCCCAGGCTGCTGATGAGCAAGTAGGTCGGGATCAGGCCGCCGCCGAAGAACATGGTGATTATGAAGATCAGGCTGAAGAAGCCCTTGCCCTTGAAATCGCTGCGCGACATCGGGTATGCGGCGAGCAGGGTGACGACCAGCGAGAGGACGGTGAACACCACGGAGTAGATGACGGCGTTCTTGAAGCCGATCCAGATCTGGCCGTTGGAAAGGACGCGCTCGTACGCGGTGGTCGTCCACTTGCTGAAGTCGAAGGTCAGGCCCTGGTTCTGGAGGGTGACCGGGTCGATGAACGATGCCAGGATGATGTAGATCATCGGGAAGACGATCGCGATGCAGAACAGGATGAGGATGGCATAGCCGATGACCATGATCACCTTATCCTCTGCAGGGAGCTTGGCGAACTCGCTCTTCTTTTTCTTGGTAGTTGCCACGATTGCCCCCCTTCTAGTACATGCCCTTGCCGTCATTCATCTTCTTGACGATCTGGTTCATCGAGATGAGGAGAATGACGTTGATGACGGTATTGAACAGGCCGACGGCCGTTGAGAAGCCGTAGTTGCCGTCGAGAAGACCTACTTTGTACACGTAGGTCGAGATGATCTCTGACGTGGCCAGGTTGAGGTCGGTCTGGAGGGCGTATGCCTTCTCGAAGCCGACGCTCATGATGTTGCCGACGCTCATGATGAACTGGATGAGGACGGTATCCTTGATCGCGGGCCACTCGACGGCCTTGATCTGCTGGATGATGTTGGCGCCGTCGATGACCGCGGCCTCCTTGAGGTCCTTGCTGGCGTTGGAGAGCGCGGCGGTGTAGATGATGGATGCCCAGCCTGCGCCCTGCCAGATGCCGGAGGCGATGTAGATCGTGCGGAACGCCGAAGGCATGGTCATGAAGTTGTAGTTGGCACCGAGCACCATGTTGACGAGGCCCGTGGGCGACAGAAGGATGCGCACGATACCGCAGAGAACGATGACGGAGATGAAGTTGGGCATGTAGAGGATGAGCTGGATCTTCTGCTTGAGCTTGGTGCTCAGGACCCTGTTGAGCAGGAAGGCAAGAAGGATGGGTGCGGGGAAGCCCCAGAGCAGGCCGAAGAAGCTCAGCTTGAGCGTGTTCATCAGGTAGCGCATGAAATCGGGCGACGACAGGAAGCGCTGGAAGTGCTGGAGGCCGACCCACTCGCTGCCGAAGACGCCGCGGAACGGGTTGTATTCCTCGAACGCGATGAGGATACCGCCCATGGGGATGTAGCGGAAGACGATCGTCAGCACGAATGCGGGCAAGATGAACAGCACGTAGAGCTGCCAATGCTGTCTCACGTACAAGAAGAAGTCGCGGAGCTTTCCACCTCCTCCAGCCGTCTTGGTGGTGGCAGGCTGCTTGCTGCTCATGACGGACCCTCCTTTCCCTGATTTCTGCGCAAAAAAAGCATTGAATCGTCACTGAAACGACAATACTTCGAGTATCAAGTTTACGTTTGCACTATTGTATATGTCAATAGACAAGGGGTGCGATTGCGATTTCAAGTCTGTTATGAACTAACTATTTGAATTCATTTGCACACATGGCAGATGAACGTTTCGTTGTGCCGTCAGACGACGGAAACGCGATGGCGCTTGCGCATAATCGGAATCGAGATACTGGGTTCTCGGTACCGCTCGCCGAGGTGCGAACGGCTCGGGCGGCGTCAGCCCAGCTGCTCGAGGAACCCCTCGAGCACCGCGCGGTACGCTTCGGGGGCCACGATGGCAGATTCCGCATGCCCGGCGCCGTCGATGAAGTGGATCGCACGCGGTCCTCTCGCTCGCCCGAACATGCGCTCCGAATTCTCGGGCGCGATCAGGTTGTCGTCGGCGCCGTGGATGAAGAGGACGGGCACCTCGTTGGCATCGAGCGCATCGATCGGCCGCGCGTCCTTGAGCGCGAACCCATAGCGCATGCGCGTTCCGAGATCCGCGAGATCGACCAGGAAGACGGGGACGCCGGCATTGCGGTAACCCGCGCGCAGCACACCCTCGATATCGGAGAAGCCGCAGTCGGCCACCGCGAAATCGACCTCGGGTCCGTACGCGAGCGCGGCGACCGTCGTGGCAGCACCGAGCGACTCGCCCTGCAGCCCCAGTTGGGAGATCTCGGGGTAGCGTTCGCGCGTGTCCCCGATGACGCGCAGGAGGTCGCGGCTCTCGAGGATGCCGTAGGTAGTGGCTGTCGGCGCGTTCAAGCCGTGCCCGCGCAGGTCGTAGATAACGCAGTTGAAGCCCAGATCGAGGTAGATGCGTGCGTACTTGAGCGCACCCATGCGGTTGTCGGTGTAGCCGTGGCTGATGATGACGTAACGGTCGGAGGGCACGGGGCTCTTGAGCAGCTTGGCGTGGAGGATGTAGCCGTCAGCTCCCTCGACGGTGTACTCTCCCCCGTCGCATGTGTCGTAGAACGACGTGTCGTAGCGCTCCTGCTGCCATGCGCGTGCCTCGTCGAGCGTCTGGCGCGGACCCGACGAGACCGAGAACCCTCCCAGGAAGAACGCCGTGGCGACAACCAGCGCGAGCAGCACGGCGGCGATGATCGCGACGATACCAGCGGGTGTCATCGCGCCTCGCCTCCGGCTCGAGCCGCCGCCTCGTCCGCAATCGCCATCAGCTCCCGCTCGCTCACGATATCGCTCGGGTAGGGATGCGCTGCGGCCATCTTGTCGAAGCTGCATGCAACCTGCGCGGCTTTGTCCGCATCCCGCTCGTGGAGCAGGGCGGAGGCGTACTCGGTGCGGAGCACGCTGGGATAGTCGCGCATGGCGGCCATGAACCGCTCCTGGTCGTCGGTGCGCATGCCTGCGACCACATCGGGGCGGTTCTCGCCGATGAGCTCGACGAACAGGCGGTCATTGACGAGCAGCTGGCGGTAGAGGCCCGCCATGCTGCTCTCGATCGAGAGCAGGCGCTCCATCAGCGCATCCGCCTCCGCGAAGCGGTGTTCGTCCATCAGGCGGCTGGCAACGAACGGCCCGAGGGATGCGGCCATACTGTTGGCCATGTCCGCATCGGACGGGAGGGCGAACCACTCCACGGGCATGTCCTTCACGCGGACGCCGCGCGCGGTCAGCTCGCTGGCCTTGAGCTGCACCCAGAAGGAGCGCCGTGCCGCGGTGCTGCGCGCGAGCGCGATGGTGTTCTTCCCGTCGTTGTCCACGTCGCCGATGCTCAGGGGGATGCCGTTGATCGCCGCCATGAACACCCCCACCACCGTCGGGAACGCCAGCAGCGTCGAGACGATCGGCCACGCGGAGCACAGACGCGAGAGCACCAGGAAGATGGCTGCGCTGATGAGGTTCATGAGCACGCCGCCGAGGTTGTAGAGGGCTGTGGGGAACGAGCCGTCGTTCAGGTCCGGCGGCGACATCAGGCACTGCCCACCTGTGCCCGCGATGGACTGGCGCGCGAAACGCACCTTGCCGTCCGCCTTGACCCAGGCGAAGCCGCCGATGCGGAAGGAGAGGAACGAGTAGCCCGAGAGCAACCCGAAGACCAGATGGCCGGCCTCATGGATGATGGTCTGGAGGAGGAACGCCGCGTACATGCCCACGACGAGCGCGGCAAACAGCAGCGACCGGTATCCGCGCGGGGCGCCGTCGGGAACCGCCGCTTCGAGGCACCGCATGATGAGCATGCCGGACACCATGCCCGCGAGCATGAACAGCACGATGCTCACGATCCGCCCGACGGAGCCCCGCCTTCCTGCGCTCTTCGCCGTCGTTGCCGGACGCTCCCCCATCACCGCCCCCTACAGGGTCTCTTGTATATAGCGCGTCGTCACATCGCTCTCGACGACCAGCACCGACTCCTGCCGGAAGAACACGCAGAGGTCGCGGGCGATCTGCTCGACCGTATCGCCGTCGATATCGAAGAAGGAGAGCGCCAGCGTCCTCTCCTGGGTGAAGTCGCCGTTCTCGTGGAAGTACCCGCCCTCGATCACAGAGAACGAGAAGGGCACGTGATAGCTGAAGCAGACCTTCTTCAGGATAGAGGTGTACTTCTCCGTCTCGTAGCGCTGCTCCAGGGTGAAGGCGTCGTTCAGTCCTACGTAGACCTTCGTCTCAGTCATGGCTCACGCTTTCTCGAATGGGGCCGTCTCCTACACTCTACTCCCCCGGCAGGACCTCGATCACCTCGAACTCCTCGAACACCACCTTGAGGTCCTCCGAGAACGTGTAGCCCAGCTCCTCTCCCTCCGCGCGGAAGAAGCGCTCGTGGTTCCTCCTCCACGATTCGAGCGAATCGTCCTCGCCTTCCAGCTTCGCAATGGCAAACGTGATATCGCCGTATCGCATCACCCGAACCGCCGTCGTCATGACCACGCATCGGGGAACCCCATCCCAATCGGTGATGACGCTCAGGTCGCCCGCCTTCGGAATCTCCTCCCCTTCCATCCGATAGGAGAGCAGGCTGCTCGAAGTTGCGCGTTTCTTTCCCGCGAGCACGAGGTCGAGCAGCTGGTTGCATGCGCTCTCCGTGAGCTCGAAGTGCCAGTGCTCGAGCCTGTCGATGTCGGGGATATCCATCGCCGGCATCATCCAAGCATGAGGACAAGCTCGATCTCGTCGTCGTACACGGCGCCGGTTGGTACGAAGCCCTTGCGCTCGTACAGCCTCAGTGCGGCAGCGTTGTCCTTGTTGCAGGTCAGGGCGACCCTGTCCGAATCGCCGAACGGCTTCGTCCTGATGTAGTCGATGACCTTGTCCAGCGCCTCGCTGCCGTACCCGCGCCCCTGCAGCGACTCGTCGATCATCATGTGCCAGAAGTCGTACTCGGGGATGTCGTAGTCGTAGATTACCATGACGTAGCCGACCATCGTGCCGTCCGCATAGATGCCGAACGGCTGGCACTGGTCGCGGTAGACGTACGCCTGCGCAAGGCTCCGTATGGGATGGGACACGAACTCGTCCTGCCCCGGCGCCAGCTTGAGGTTGAAGGCGTCGATGAAGTTGTCTTCCGTTATGGGTTTGAGCTCTACCACCTAGACCTCCGCATTGTTGTGAATGATTGCCTATTCCTGCTCGCCCGACGCGTCCTCGCGCGCGGAAAGCGCAAGCACGGCCTCTCGATTGTCATTGTTGACGGGTTCAAGTTTGATGCTCATGTCAACAGCACCTTTACAGGATTAGACTCGGCTAGGCCCTTGCCATTGATACGACCGTCTCGACATACCTGGAGACGCCATCGTGAATGTCAGCGGTACACCCGAATTGTTTATGGTCAAGTGCCTCCAACCGAATAAGTCTACAAGCTGTAATTTGTCAGTATCTGTCTCCACATTCCTTTCTTGCTTCTGCCGTCCATTTGGAGATGAAATCTGTCTTTGCATCTGTATAAGCGTCCCGGTTATGCTCAAGTTGCTTCCAAAGCCTGAGCTTCAGTGTTTCATATTCTTTTGCCACGTCAGGATGGTCATTTAAATAATCACGGAAGTACAGTTCATCATTGTCCCCGGCGTATCGCAGATGGATATGATACACCTTGTCCGCAAATCCATTTTCAGTATATCCCTTATTGAGCGAGACCCGGTTTGCCCCGAAGGACATGATGGTAAAGCCGTTCTGTTCCAATATTTGCGCCATAGCTTTCATTTCAACACTTTGTGGAATCTCAACCATCACGTCAACGATATTCTTGGCCCATATTCCCTGAATGGCGGTGCTTCCGATATGACTGATCCGAATGACAGTCTGATCGGCTAAAAGCCCGGAGAGCTCTTGCTCGATCTCTTTGTAATAAGCTTCCCACCGTTCATCGTGCGCCACAAGGAAAATGGGGAATAATACCCATAACTCTTCCAAAGTCATTTTTGACAAGTCTTTTCCCATGCTAAGAGTCTCCGTAAAACACGATTTGATTTCTATTCCTCTAAAGCTTTGATTGCACCCAGACAGTGGATTCTTACGACTCGATTCACGTCGATTTCGGATATCTGCCGCAGCTGCTCTACATACGGTCTGACGAACTCCGGTCTGCGTTTGCCGAGGACACGGAAGATCTCCGGCGCTTCCATCCGAACCTTATCATTTGCGTCATGCAGGAGCTTCTCGAATACCGGCATATAATTCTCATAAATGTCGGGCGTGTTCGTGGCGATGTTTTCTGATGCCCAGATGAACGCCAGACGAACCTTTGGCTCCTCGTCGGAAGCGAAGCGGAACAGGGCCGTCCAGCATGGCTCGATTATGCTATAGCATCCCCGCCCAATCCTGCCGAGGGCGTTCAGCGCACGCTCCCGCAAAAGCGGCTCTGGGCTGTCAAGGAAGGAAGCGATAGCTGGAACCGTGTTCTGCACGGACTGAGGGTAGATGAGGCCCATCTCACCCAGCAGCCAGAGGGCCTTAGCCTGTATCTTTACGGAGTCATGGGTGAGGAGAGACAAAACATATGGTATGTTCTCTTTCCATTCATCCTTTTCTTTTGTCAGTGCTCCAAGCTCTTTATAGAGTTCTGCTTCGGTCATATCACTGGCCTCTCAGACCTGATTGCAGTATCGATCTCTCTCAATCGGCAAATCGGATCATCTGCTTTTCTACATCCACAACCGCTTCAACACCAAATGGAATGATGCACCGAGGCATTGCATGTCCAATGTTCAGGTTGAAAACAATCGGGAGATCAGACCTGCCCATGATCTGAATCAACAGCTGCTTATATTCTTGAGCATAAGCTTCATCCATAGGCTTTCCAACCAACACGCCAGAAACAGTTTCAAACACGCCTCTTTCTTTAAGGTACTCAAGAGATTGCCGATACTTTTCCGGAGAAGGTTTTTCTTCGCTGGATTCCAGAAGCAGTATGCGTCCTCTCCAGTCCTCTGCATCAGGGAACAAATGATATTTTTCACACAGATCCGGCATATCCGCATAGCGCTCAGTGTTAAAGAAATCATACATGGAGTCGATACATCCACCGAGTATTTTCCCTGAGAATGCAGGAGATCCCTGCAACAGTTCAAACCCATAATTGGGATGAGCAATCAGTGGCTTGCCAATCTGATCGGATGAAAAGCTCTTTCGTTCTTCATACCAGACATCACTGGGAGTTATTTCCTTAATGGTTCCGGTGGAAAGCAACTCCTCAAAATACTTTCGTGTATAGGGGTGCATTTCTGAACTCAGTTCGCAGATATCCGGAAGAAACGCCTGTCCGTAAAAAGAATTCAGCCCAACCTTGTGAAGCATCAAATGGTTGACTGTTGTATCTGAAAATCCGAGAAAGATTTTGTCAGTCACAGCATCCGCAAGCTCATTATGATCGAACAAATACGGTAACATACGGTAAGTATCATCTCCGCCGATTGCACACAGGATCATGTCAATCTGGGGATCACGGAATGCCTGCAATAAATCCTCGGCTCTTTTTTCCGGATGCGCTTTGATATAGTCCAGCCCCATTAGAGCATGCGGCATAAACTGTACATTCAGACCATATGCTTTCAGTCTGCGAATCCCTATATCCGTTTCAAAACGGATAAATGATTCACCGATGATTCCACTCGACAAACTGACAATACCAACCGTCTTAATCATACTTCCTCCGATTATTCTTTCGTTGCCGCCCTGACATCTAAACCACAGCCACAACCTGCCGTTATCCAAATCACTAACTCAACCCTGCCGCAAAAACATCCCAACCGGCCACTCAACCCTGACATCTAAATGGCCTACTCAACCCTCCGAACGAAGCGATTGATATGTTCTGACAGAACGATTTTTATGGTCAAATCCGCTCTCTGCCGCTGACGGTCAAATGCCCGAAAAGCCCGGAAATACGGCACTATTTTTCAAACCTTATGTATCTTTCCGTGACATCGATACTACGGTCTCGACATGCTTGGTGTGGGGGAACATGTCCACCGGTGAGATGCGCTCCACGCGATAGCCCCGCTCGCGGAAGAGGGCGAGGTCGCGCACCTGCGTGACGGGATTGCACGAGACGTACACCACGCGCGCCGGCGCGAGCGCGGTACATGCGTTGATAAATTCGGGCGTGGATCCTGCGCGCGGCGGGTCGAGGATCACCGTGTCGAAACGCTGCCCATCGCGGGAGGCGCGCGTCATCCACACGGTTGCGTCCGCGCGCTCGATGCGCACGCGGTCCTCGACACCGTTGGCAGAAGCGTTGCCGCGCGCCATGGACACACCGCCTGCGTCACGCTCCACGCCCACGACCTCGACGCCGTCCGCCTGCGCCGCAGCGCAGATGCCGATGGTTCCGCAGCCGCAATACGCGTCGAGGATGCGCTGGCCTGCTTCCGGCGCCGCACCCTCCAGCGCCAGGCGGTAGAGCACCTCGGTTTGGGCTGGATTGGTCTGGTAGAAGCTCGTGGATGTGATGGCGAACGTGCAGCCCAGCAGCTTGTCGTGCATGGTGGGGCTGCCCCACAGCGTGCGGCACTGCCTGCCGAGCATGGCGTTGGTGCGCTTGTCGTTGATGCTCTGGACGATGCCCGTGAGCTCGGGATGCTCCTCGACGAGCGCATCCACGAGCTGCTCCGCGCGCGGCAGCTGCTGCTCGCGCGTCACGATCGTGAGCAGGACGTCGTCGGTCGCGTAACCCGCGCGCACGATAGCGTGGCGCAGGTGCCCCGTGTGGGCGTCTTCGTTGTAGGCGGAGATGCCGAGCTTCTGGGCTATGCGCCCCACATCCGAGAGGAGCGCGCGCAGGCCGTCCTTCTCCACGAGGCAGGCGTCGCAGGCCACGATGCGGTGGGTGCCCTTCTCATAGAAGCCGCTCCGCACGCGCTTGCCGCCTCTGCCTCCCGGCGCAAAGGGCGTCGCAGCCTTGTGGCGGAACGCGAGCGGCTCGTCCATCCCCGCGATCCGCTCGAGCACGGCACCGTCGGCTTCGACGATCTCGGAGAAGAGCTCCTCCATCGCCGCCTGCTTGCGGTCGAGCTGTATGGGATAGGGCACGGCGAGCCATTCGCAGCCGCCGCAGCTCCGAGCTATCGGGCAGGTGTAGGTACGGAATCCCATGGTGCATCAAGTGTAACGCCTGGAGCGGCTATCTTAAACGACGGCCTGCTCTGCATTCCTTGCGTTCGCAGGTTGCAAAGCAGGCCGAAGCGTTCTCAGCGAAGGTGGAGCGGTTTAGTTACCGCCGCCGCCTCCCTCGGGCGTATCGGGCGTTGCCGGTCCCGTGGAGATGGTGAGCGTGATCGTAGTGCCCGGGACAGCGGTGCCCGTGGGCGACTGCGCCACGATGGTGCCGATCGCGGAATCGCTCTCCGCGTAGCTGAAGTCGACGTAGAAGCCGGCATTGTTGAGGATGGTCGTGCCGCTCTCGTAGTCCTGGCCCACGACGTACGGGATGTCGATGTAGGACGGACCCGTGGACACGTAGATGGTGATCGTGGAGCCGTGGTCGACGGACTCGCCGGGCTCGGGCGAGGTGTAGACGATGCGGCCGGCGTACACGCTGCTGGAACTCGTGTAGCTCACCTCGACCTTGAAGCCGTCCTCCTCGAGCGTCGCCTTCGCGTTGTCCTCGGTGTCGTTGATGACGTTGGGAACGGTCGCCTTCTCGGTGCCCTTGGACATGTGGTAGACGATCGTGTCGCCTGCCTTCATCTCGGTGCCGGGCGCGGGCTCCTGCTGGGCGACATGGCCGGCGGGCAGGTCGGAGTAGACCTCGTCGGCGGCGCGGCCGATGAGCTTGAGGTCGCGGAGGATCTCGTCGACCTCGGAGGCGGTCTTATCGGTCAGGTTTGGTGCGACGACGGTCTCTGCAGGGGTCGGGCCCTTCGAGATGACCAGGTCGATCTTGGTGCCGTCGGGGAACTGGCGGTTGGGTGCGGGCGTCTGCTCCATGACGCGCCCCTCCTCGACCGTCTCGGAGTAGCTCTGCTTGACCTCGCCGAGCTCGAAGTGGTCATCGGCCTCGATCTGCGCGATGGCCTCGTCCTCGGTGAGGGTCAGGTAGTTGGGGACGGGGTACTTGGCATCGGTGCCGCCGAGGACCGACGTCACGAAGTAGATCGCGCCGGCGATGACCGCCGCGCATGCGAGGAAGCCGAGGATGGCGTTGCGGACGCGGTGGCGCTTGCGGCCGTACTCGATCTGCTGCGCCTGCTCGGTCGCCGTGATCCTGCGGTACTGGCCCGTGGCGCCGGACGTCACGGTCTGCGGACGGACGAAGGGCCTCGTGGAGCCCTGGACGGCACCGCCCTGGTCGAGGTTGGCCGTATCGGTGATGGTGTTGACCTGCGTGACCGCGGGGATGGCGGAGATGCGGCCGGCGAGGTAGTCGCGCAGCACGCGGTAGAGCTCGTTGGCGCTCTGGAAGCGGTTGGCCGGGTCCTTCTCCATGCACTTGAGGATGATGGCCTCGAGCGCAGGGTCGATGTTGGGGTTGATCTGGCTGGGCGGCACGGGCAGCTCGTTGACCTGCTTGAGCGCCACGGAGATCGCGTCATCGCCCTCGAAGGGCACCTTGCCCGTGGCGGCCTCGTACATGACCACGCCGAGCGAGTAGATGTCGGTGGTGGGACCGAGGTCCTTGCCCTGCGTCTGCTCGGGCGAGACGTAATGGGCGGTGCCGAGCACGGAGTTGTCCTGCGTGAGGTGGCTGTTCTTGGCGCGGGCGATGCCGAAGTCCATCACCTTGATGTTGCCGTCGGGCTGCACCATGATGTTCTGCGGCTTGATGTCGCGGTGGATGATGTCGTGCTTGTGGGCGACGGAGAGCGCCTGGGCGATCTGGGAGCCGATCTGGGCGACCTTCTTGCTGTCAAGGGCGCCGTGCTTGCGGATGCCGCTCTTGAGGTCGGTGCCGCGCAGGTACTCCATGACGATGTAGTAGGTGTCCTCGTCCTCGCCCCAGTCGTACACGCTCACGATGTAGGGGCTCTGCAGCGCGGCGGCTGCCTGGGCCTCCTGCTTGAAGCGCGCGGCGAACGAGGGGTCGGAGGCGTATTGCGGCAGCATGGTCTTGATCGCGACCGTGCGGCCGAGCACCTCGTCGAGACCCCGGTAGACGGTGGCCATGCCGCCCGTCCCGATCTTGTCCTGGACCGTGTAACGGCCACCGAGCATCTTCGACACCATCGTTACTCTCCTTCATCCACGCGCCGGACGGCGCGATCGTTCCCTATCACGAAGCTCCCGCCGACTGGATTGCCAGGCATTCGGCGATGACCTGCCCGGCGACCACGGTCGCGACGCCCTCGACGTCCTCGCCGAGGCCCTCGATGTAGACCGACACCACGACCGTGGGGCTCTCGTACGGGGCGAAGCCGACGAACGCGGAGTTCACCTGGCCGTCGCCCACCTGCGCCGTTCCGGTCTTGCCCGCGACGAGCGCGCCCTCGATCTGCGCGCGCCAGCCCGTGCCGTGGTCCACGACGGCGAGCATGGCATCCTTGACCTCCTGGGCCGTCTGCGGGCTGACGGCCTGGCCGAGCGAACGGGGCTCGGTGGTCGCGATGACCGCACCCTCGGGCGAGAGGATGTGGTCGACCAGGTACGGGTTCATCACGACGCCGTTGTTGGCGATGGTCGCCGCGACGACGGCGTTCTGCATGACCGTGACCTGCGGGCCCGCGGGGCTGTCGTGCTCGCCCACGGGCTGGCCGCATGCCGCCCACGCCGTCTCCCAGTCGGTCATCTCGGCGGGGTTGGGCATGAGCGAGATGGAGGTCGAGAAGTCCTGCCCGAGCGTCGTGCCGTAGCCGAAGGCGCGCGCGTAGCGCACGAGCGTGTCGGGTCCGATCTGGACGCCGAGCGAGCCGAACGCGGTGTTGCTCGAGAGCGCGAGCGCCTCGCGCAGCGTGGGCTCGCCGTAGTCGTTGTGGCCGTAGTTCGCGACCTCCGCGCCGCCGATCTCCATCTCGGGCGGGGCCGGCACGATGGTGTCGAGCGTCGCGGCGCCGGTATCGAGCACCGCGGAGAGCGTGACCACCTTGAAGCTCGACCCGGGCGGGTAGAGCGCGTCGACCGTGCGGTCGAGCAGCGGCGCGTTCTCCGAATAGCCGAGGATGTACTCCTCGAGGTCGTCCTCCGAGAAGCCCGGCGACGACGCCTTGGCGAGGACCGCGCCGGTCTGGGGGTCGAGCACCACGATGGCGCCGACGTAGCCGTCGAGCGCGTTCTCGGCGGCGGCCTGCATCTGCGAGTTGATGGTCAGCACCACCGACGAGCCCGGGGTGGAGACGCCCGCGAGCGAGTAGAGGGCGTTGCGCCAGTTGGAGTAGTCGGCGTGGCCGGTGAGCGTGTCGTTCATGGACGACTCGATGCCGGTGGTGCCGAAGCGCACCGAGACGTAGCCGACGGTATGCATGGCCATGCTCCCCTGCGGGTAGACGCGGAGGTAGGAGCCGTTCTCCTGCTGGACGCTCTCGGCGAGCGTCACGCCGTCGGAGGTGATGATGGCGCCTCGCTGCACGTAGGCGCTGCGCGCGATGGTGTGGTTGTTGCCGGGCATGCGCCTGATCGCGTCGGCATGGATGACCTGGATCCACGTGAGGTTGGCGATGAGGGCCGCGAAGAGCACGGCGAACGTCGTGATGGTGACGGTGATGCGGTTGGCCAGCGCGACGCGGCCGAGCACGCCCGACTCGGGCGAGAGCAGGCCGAAGCTGCCGCGCGCATGGGCGCCCTTGACGACGGCCGCCTCGGCGCCGCGCATCGAGGGACCCTCGCCGCCGGCGCTCTCGATGAGCGTCCCGTGGCCAGTGCCCTCGTCGCCGCAACGCAGCAGCAGGCCCACCGAGATGAAGCTCGAGAGCAGCGACGAGCCGCCCTGGCTCATGAAGGGCAGGGTCACGCCCGTGAGCGGCAGCAGCTTGGTGACGCCGCCGATGATGAGGAACGCCTGGAAGGCGATGGCGCAGGTGAGGCCGATCGCCGTGAAGGCGGAGACGTCGGATTTGGCGCGCGCGGCGGTGGTGAGGCCGCGTGCGGTGAAAACCATGAAGAGGATGATGACAGACGCGCCGCCGAGAAGGCCCATCTCCTCGCCGATGGCAGAGAAGATGAAGTCGCTCTCGACGACGGGGATGAGCGTGGGCAGGCCCTTGCCGATGCCCGTGCCCACGAGGTCGCCGTCGGCGAGCGAGTAGAGCGACTGGACGATCTGGTAACCGCCGCCCTGAGGGTCGGCCCACGGGTCAAGCCAGATCTCGACGCGCGTGCGCACGTGTCCGAAGAGGAAGTAGCAGGCCACGCCGCCCAGAAGCAGCAGCAGGATGCTCACGACGACGTAGCTCATGCGGCCGGTCGCCGAGTAGAGCATCACGACGAAGAACGCGTAGAACAGCAGGGCGCTGCCCAGGTCGCGTTCGAAGACCACGATGAGCAGGGACAGGCCCCACATCACGAACAGCGGCAGGAGCATGCGCGGGCGCGGGACGGAGAACGGCCCAATCTTGCGCGCGGACATCGAGAGCGCCTCGCGGTTGGTCGCGAGGAAGGCGGCGAGGAACAGGACCATCAGGACCTTGGCGATCTCGCCCGGCTGGAACGAGAAGCCCGCGATCTGGATCCAGAGCTTGGAGCCGTAGATCTCGACGCCGAAGATCATCGGCGCCACGAGCAGGACGACGCCGGCGAGGCCGAGCGTGTACTTGTAGCGCGCGAGGTCGTCGATGTTGCGCACGAGCACCATGGTCACGATCATCGCGATGACCGAGAGGAACAGCCAGATGACCTGGTTGACGGCGAGCGACGGCGCGAGGCGCGTCACGAAGGCGATGCCGATGCCCGAGAGCACGAAGACGGTGGGCAGGATGGCGGGGTCGGCCGCGGGCGCGAGGAAGCGCACGGCGATATGGGCGACCGTGAACGCGCCGAAGAGCGCGAGCGGGACGGCGAGCGTCTGGACCGTGATGTCGGTGGTCGTGTTCGCCACGTACATCGCGTAGAGGAGCGTGACAGGGATCGCTCCCAAGATGAGAAGGCCCAGTTCGGAGCTGCGTCCGAGCCTATGTTCCGGCATCTCGCCGGCCACGGCTACGCACCTCCCCCGCTGGACTGGCCCTCGGTCTGCGCGGCGCTGGCGCCGGCGGCGGCTTCGCCCTCGGGCGCCTCGTTCGGGTCGGTGACGGTCGCGCCGGTGGGGTCGCCGCCGTCCGATTTGGCCTCCTCGGCCTTCTCGGCGGCGCGGGTCTTCTCGGCATCGATCTGGTCGCGGTACGACTCGACGATGGCGTGCGCCTCGGCCTCGGTCGAGACCGGGATGCCGCGCTCGAGCTGCGTCTGGACCGCGTCGGGCAGGTCCTTGATCTGCACCGTGGTGGGTTCGACGAGCGTGTAGAGCGGCATGCCCGCGAACTCGCCGTTGATGCCCTGGTAGATGCCCACGGTCTCGCCGTCGGGCGCGAGGTACCACTCGCTCTTGATGAACGCGATGAAGAGGGCGGCCACGGCGACGAGCGTGACGAGCACGCCCGCCGTGAAGGTGCCGATGCGCTGGAGGAGGCGCTTGCGCGCCGCCTCGGCGAGGCCATCGTTGAGGATGTCGATCACGAGGACGGTCACGTTGTCGGCACCGCCCGCGGAGAGGGCCGCCGAGACGAGTTTGTCGGCAGCGGCCTGCGGGCTCGCGCTCGAGACGGCGAGCAGTTCGATCTCGGCGTCGTCGACCATCGACGAGAGGCCGTCGGAGCACAGGATGATGCGGTCGCCGTTGTGGACATCGAGCGTGAAGTGGTCTGCGTACATCTCGGGGTCGGAGCCCAGCGCGCGCGTGATGACCGAGCGCGACGGGTGCACGCGCGCCTCGTCCTCGGTGATCTCGCCGGCGTCGACGAGCTCCTCCACGAATGAGTGGTCGTGGGTCACGCGCACGAGACGGCCCTCGTGGAGCAGGTAGGCGCGCGAATCGCCCACGTGGGCGACGGCCATGTGCTCGCCCTTGATGAGCACGGCGGTGGCGGTGCAGCCCATGCCGGGCTTGCCGCGGCCCTCCTCCGCGCCCTTGATGATGGCGAGGTTGGCGGCCTCGACCGCCGCGCCGAGCAGGATATCGTCGGCCTCGGCAGGCGCCTGCGCGCCGATCGTCTCGACGGCGATCGAGCTCGCGACCTCGCCGGCCGCGTGCCCGCCCATGCCGTCGCTCACCACGAACAGCGGGGTGCGCACGATGAAGGAGTCCTCGTTGTGGCCGCGGACGAGGCCCACGTCGGAACGGCAGCCCCAGGAGATGAAATGGTTCGAGCCCGACACGGCATCGGCGCCCACGCGGTTCTCCACGGGGAGGATCGCGCGGCCGGGTGCCTCGACGGGCTCGATGGGCTGGGTGTTCTGCTCGTCGCTCATCGGCGGCTCACGCGCATGATCGTGTCGCCAATCTGGACCTCATCACCGTCCCTGAGGGTGACGGCCTGGTCGATGGGGTGGTTGTTGACGAGCGTTCCGTTGAGGGATTTGAGGTCCTCGAGCACGAGCGCGGGGCCCTGGAGCGAGAAGCGCGCATGGGTGGCCGAGACGTACGGCTCGTCGACCACGATGTCGGAGGACGGCGAGCGGCCGACCACTACGGGGCCGAGGATGTCGACGTGCAGGCCGCGGAGCGACTGCATGCCCTTCTCCACGTCGACCGACCAGATGGCGGCGTCCTTGCGCTGGCCGCGCACGAGGCCGACGCCTGCGCGCATGGCCGCGAACAGGAACACGTACATCAGGACGACGAGGAGGATGCGTCCTGCGAACAGGACGAGGTCGATCATGCTAGTTCTCCCTGAACTCGAGGTTGGTGAGACCGACCGTGATGAGGTCGCCGTTGTGGAGCACGACCTCGTCGATGTCGATATCGTTCACGAGCGTGCCGTTGGTGGAGCGCAGGTCGACGATGTGCCAGTAGCGGCCGTCGTACTTGAGCTCCGCGTGGCGGCGCGAGATGTTGGGGTCGGTGAGCGCGACGTCGACCTTGCCGCGCTCGCGGCCGATGACGCCCGAGGGGGCCGCGACCTTGAAGGTGCGCCCGGACTGGCGGTCGATGAGGAGGCACTCGGCGACGGCGGGTGCCGGAGCGGGCGCAGGTGCGGGGTCGATCTCGGGGATCGCGGGCGCCGCATGGCGGCGCTTCGTCTCGGGGACCTCCGGTGCGGGCGCGAAGTCCAGCGGAGTGAGGGGCTGGAGCTCGTCGATCGGATCGCCGTCGATGACGTCGAGGCCGTCGGCCTCGTCCGCGAAGCTGTCGAGCGGCTTGAGGCCGGGCGTGAGGGCGGCGGGAATCGCCACGACGCCGGACTGCGCGGCAGCGCCGCCGACGCCGGCGTTGCTGCTCAGGAACTCCTTCTCCTCCTTGCGCAGGCGCGCGAGCGTGGCGCCGTCGATGTTCTCGGCGAAGACGGCGAACCTGCCGGACTTGAGGGAGGGATCGACCATGAAGCGCACGAGCGGGCGGCCGACGAAGGTGTAGCCCTTCTTGTTGGCCTGGGTCGCGACGAAGGTCGAGAGCTCGTCGGTGATCGACGCGTAGAGCGGGCGCATGAGCGCGTCGTCGGCGGATGAGACGAGGATCGTGTAGAGCGCCGGCGCGGTGTCGATGCCGTCGATCTCGTACGTCTCGGCCTCCATCTCCTTGGCGGCGCGCTTGGCCAGCTTCTTGAAGGAGAAGGGCTCGACGTATCCCTGGGGCGCCGTGTCGAACAGAGCTGCGATACGGCCTTCGAAATCGGAGAAGAAACTCATGAATCTTCGCCTTCCTGGTCCCATTCGAGCGGACCTCTCAGGACTGTTGCAATGCACATACAGATGGTTAATGATACCGCGCACGCGATGGTGGGGGCGTCTGGAGGCGCCCATATACCGCCATTCTCCATGTGAGCAGCGTAAAGGAGACCCGCCACGACGACCGCGCACCCGATGGCCTGGCCGGCGATTCCGGCGCCGACGCTGCCTCGTCCGACGAGGGCGGAGCCCACGAGCGCGGCGAGCCCGCACGCGAGCGCGCCGAGCCAGACCGTGGGCTGGATGAACGTCTCGGCGACGGCGGCGACGAGCGGGGTCGCCGCGAAGCCCGCCTCGCGGATGAGCGAGAAGAACGTGCCGAAGAGGTAGCCCACCATGCCGGTGGCGAGCGCTTCGGCGGGTTCGAGCGCGTAGATCGCGAGCGCGACGCCCGCGAAGGGGAACGGCGTCGCCGCAGGTAGGAGGAATGCCGACGAGCCCAGGTGGTCACGGCGTCCGGCGAAGAGCCACCATGCCGCCGCGACGAGGGCGAAGATGCCGGCGGTCGGGAACGACGCGTTGGTGGCGTTGACGGTCGCGATGGCGGCGGTCACGGCGGTGCCCACGAGCACCGCGCCCGCAGGCGGCCAGAGCGCTGCGACGCCCGCGGCGACGAGGCCGGCGGTGAGGGCCGTCTCGGGATCCTCGCCCAGCAGCGGGAAGGCCGCGAGGCGCACGAGCGCGAAGACGAGAACCGCGGTGAAGATGCGCACGATCGCGGTCTCGCCCCACGGGAAGCGCACGTCGAAGGGCAGATGGCGCTCGCTCCAGGGGACGTCGGCCTCGGGTTCGTCCTCCTCGTCCTGATCCACGAGCTCGCGCAGCGACGACGCGCCGTCCTCGGGCTCGCCGAGCGCGACCAGCACGTCGGCGGCGAAGTCGGTGATGTCAGCCATGCGGTCCTGCGGGTCGGGCGCGAGCGCCTGGAGGAGGGCGTCCTCGGCGATGCCGGCGAGCGCGGGGTCGGTCTTGGAGAGCGGCGGCTTGGGGCCGCGGACGATCTTGGCGAGCGAGGCCTCGGCGCTCGGGGCCTCGAAGGGGCTCTTGCCGGCGAGGGCCTGCCAGATGACGACCGCGAGCGAGAAGATGTCGGTGCGCTCGTCCACGAGGTCGCCCTCGATCTGCTCGGGCGGCATGTAGCCGACGGTGCCGCCGCGCGCGCCGCCGTAGCCCGCGGCCGAGGCGAGCGTCGCCATGCCGAAGTCGGCGAGCTTCACGGTGCCGGAGCGGTCGATCATGATGTTGGTCGGCTTGATGTCGAGGTGGAGCACGCCGTTCTCGTGGGCGAACGCGAGCGCGTCGGCGACGGACGAGAGGATGTGCGCGACCTCCTGGTGGGTGAGGGTTCCGCCCTCGACGCGCTGCAGCAGCTCGGCGACCGTGAGTCCGTCGACGTACTCCATCACGAGGTAGGCGAAGCGGTCGTCGATTTCGAAGTCGAAGACGGTCACGATGTTGGGATGCGCAAGCAGACACGCCGTGCGCGCCTCCGACAGGACCTCCTCCGCCGTAGAGGCGTTGGGGTTGTCGGCTGCGTAGGGGCTGATGATGGGGATGCGCTTGATCGCAACGCGACGCTGCAGGCGCGTGTCCCAGCAGGTGCAGACCGTGCCGAAGCCGCCGCTTCCGGCGCTTCCGAGCACGCGGTAGCGGCCGAGCAACACCTGCTCGAGGGGTTCCTCCCCCGGCGGCGTTACGCGAAGGCGCGTCTGTTCGAGCTTCTGCGTGGGCACGGACTCTCCTGTGATTCAGCTGCGTGTGTCCGGTTCTCATATTTTAGCAGGTGGCATGCGTGGTGGCAAAAAACAGGGCGTTTCAGACGCAACTCGGCTCGAAGGTGGATGATCGCCGATTCTACCCGCTCAACTTCCTCCAAACGAGTTGACTTGGTGTTTTCATGCTTTGCAATTACCAAGTCAACTGCAGATAACGCGCAATTTTCAGGTTTTCTTACGTACCGTTCGGTTGACTTGGTGGTCTGTTACTAGCGCCTCTCTTAGCAAACCACCAAGTCAACTATGCCAGCCCACCAATAGCGCATAATCAAGCATCCTCCGCACTTGATTCTTCATCCTTTTGCCTGATCGGCGTGAGATAGGGCGTTTCATAGTAATGCGCGGGATCGAACAGCGCCTCTCGGAGCGCTCTTTGAGCATCAAGCTCCCTAGGGCTGAAAGCGGGCATCGGCAGACCCATCGCTCCGAACACCTGGCCCGCCTTGTTCCGATAGGATTCCTCGTCCCTCACCGACGCGTCGATCGCCACGATGACCTTATTTCCCCTCGATGCGAGCGCGCTCCGCCTCTCCTTGTCGTAATCCGCCTTCTGGAGGGTGCCGTGGTCGAGCTTTCCGTCGTATTCGAATACCGTTTTGCGCTCTTCCCAGCAGAGATCGACCATGAAGCGGTCCTTGCTGTCCTCTTGCCCGTCGCCTTGCTCATCGAAGGCGTTCATGAGAGGCTGAGTTAGCCCGAAGCCGCCCATCTCGGGCGGAAGGGTGAGAGCCATGAAGCAGTCGGTTTCCCGTGGAGACCATGAGCGCTCGCCGGACAGCTCGACAGCACGCCGCAGCAGCACCGCTCCCCTGGTCCGCTTGGGGAGCATGCCGATGTATTCCCGCATCCGTTCTTTCGTGACAAGCGGCTTGCAGGTGACGAACCCGCGGATATCGTCTTCGTACAGGGAGTAGCAGCCCATGAACTCGCAGCACAGCTCGACCA
>Ga0310695_10001375_pt1 | contig 57951 bp, 59 predicted proteins | sample RumenRJG_04DNA_FD_203882 | JGI IMG/M metagenome (GOLD analysis project Ga0310695, IMG submission 203882) | Bovine rumen microbial communities from Lethbridge, Alberta, Canada - RJG_04 (v2) (version 2) | ecosystem: Host-associated > Mammals > Digestive system > Stomach > Rumen | place: Canada...
TAAACAAGAATTTACAAGAGCAAATATGCGCCTTGTGTAATGCTTGGCTTAATGACTATGAGCCATTTGGCGGTGTATGCCCCGATGATTGGACTCCTACACCACTATCAGCTTTTGCTCAATTTATAAGCGGTTATTCATACAAAGGTTCTGAACTTCAAGAATCCACTGTTGCGATGGCCACAATTAAGAATTTTGACCGTAAGGGTGGATTCAAACTCGATGGATATAAAGAAATTGTTCCATCAAGCAAATTGAAGCCGGAACACCACGCCAATTTATTTGATACACTTGTTGCACATACAGACCTAACTCAAAATGCTGAAGTTATTGGTAATGCTGAGCCTGTTCTCAGTTTTTCTGGATACCATGACATCATTTTTTCAATGGATGTCGTAAAAGTCTTACCAAACAATTCAAAGGTATCTAAGTTCCTGATAGCAGCAATGTTGCAAACCAATCAATTCAAAAGGCATTGTTTAGGCTATGTAAACGGAACTACTGTCTTGCATCTTAGCAAAAAGGCTTTACCTGAATATTCATTAGTTTTACCCAATGACTTTTCTGTACTAAAGCCGTTGGATGATGCAGTTTCCTCTATGTATCGGGAAATGGCATCAAACATAGATGAAAATGTCAAACTTGCCCAGCATAGAGATTTCCTTTTGCCTCGTTTAATGTCAGGCGAATTGGATGTCTCTAACATTAAAGCTTAAGCCGCTAAATTCTTGTTTATTTGTGACCAACTCTCACCAACGGCGAGAGTAACACCAACGGAACTGCCGTTGATGTCGTTCTCTGGAAATAATATGGAAGGAGAAACGACATGAAGGAAGAAATTGTAACAGAGGTAATGCAGCAGATGCTGCCGTATCTTGACAACGTTCAGCTGAAACAGCTGAAACAGGTGATGGAGCAAACGCTCTTTCACTATGAAGTAAAAAGGGCGGAGGCTAAGTCGGAAGAAGACGATAGCAAAGAACTGATAGCGATGTTTATTGCCGCCAAGCGTATTGAAGGCTGCTCTGAGAAAACGCTGAAGTATTATCAGACAACGATAGATGCAATGGTGTCATCGCTTGGCAAGAATGTCCGGCATATTCTTACAGAAGATTTGCGGACTTATCTTACTGAGTATCAGAGCAAGAATAATTCGGGTCGAGTGACGATTGATAATATCCGCAGAATCCTGTCCAGCTTCTTTTCATGGTTGGAGGATGAGGATTATATCATGAAAAGTCCGGTGCGTCGTATTCATAAGGTGAAAACGGCAAGCAGTATTAAGGAAACATATTCGGACGAAGAACTTGAAAAGATGCGTGATAACTGCGAAGAGGCAAGAGATTTGGCGATGATTGATATGTTGGCTTCGACCGGAATGCGTGTGGGGGAGATGGTTCTTTTGAACCGTGATGATGTAGATTTTTCGGAACGGGAATGTGTGGTGTTTGGAAAAGGAGATAAGGAACGGATCGTATATTTTGATGCCAGAACAAAGATACATTTACAAGAGTATCTTGATAGTCGAACTGATGAGAACCCTGCTTTATTTGTAACGTTAAGGGCACCCTATGATCGAATACAGATTGGAGGTATTGAACGCAGGCTTAGGGAGATGGGCAAGAAGCTTAACATTTCCAAAGTTCACCCGCATAAGTTCAGGCGGACATTGGCGACAATGGCGATTGATAAAGGAATGCCTATAGAACAGCTGCAACGGCTTCTCGGGCATCAGAGGATAGATACGACATTGCAGTACGCAATGGTAAAGCAGAGTAATGTTAAGAATGCGCATCGGAGGTTTATTGGATGAGTAAATTGGAAGACTATTTGGAAGGCACGGTAGATAATAGAGGTAGAAATCCAGAATATCTTGATGAGGGAAAATACCCTGTTATTGATAATGTACTTATCAAAAATTCATTATATCCAGAAATGGAGAAAGCAACACGATTTATAGATGAGGATACTTTTCAAAACTTTCTTAGAGGATATGTTCATAGAAATATGCCTATTATGACGCTTGTAGGCAATGGTATAGGAAATGTTTCATTGGCTCCATCGGATGATGTTGCTATAGTGCAAAATACGATTGGATTTCAAGTAAATGAGAAGATGGATGAAGTATTCCTATATTATTATTTGCTGAACAACCAAGGAAGGATAAGAAATTTTAATAGAGGAAGCGGACAACCAAGTGTCAAAAAGACTGACGTTTTAGGAATGGATGTAGAAATACCAGATATAGATGCACAGATAAAGATAGCGGATATTTTATATAAAATAGATAAAAAAATCTACATCAATGGGGAGGTAAACAAGAATTTACAAGAGCAAATATGCGCCTTGTGTAATGCTTGGCTTAATGACTATGAGCCATTTGGCGGTGTATGCCCCGATGATTGGACTCCTACACCACTATCAGCTTTTGCTCAATTTATAAGCGGTTATTCATACAAAGGTTCTGAACTTCAAGAATCCACTGTTGCGATGGCCACAATTAAGAATTTTGACCGTAAGGGTGGATTCAAACTCGATGGATATAAAGAAATTGTTCCATCAAGCAAATTGAAGCCGGAACACCACGCCAATTTATTTGATACACTTGTTGCACATACAGACCTAACTCAAAATGCTGAAGTTATTGGTAATGCTGAGCCTGTTCTCAGTTTTTCTGGATACCATGACATCATTTTTTCAATGGATGTCGTAAAAGTCTTACCAAACAATTCAAAGGTATCTAAGTTCCTGATAGCAGCAATGTTGCAAACCAATCAATTCAAAAGGCATTGTTTAGGCTATGTAAACGGAACTACTGTCTTGCATCTTAGCAAAAAGGCTTTACCTGAATATTCATTAGTTTTACCCAATGACTTTTCTGTACTAAAGCCGTTGGATGATGCAGTTTCCTCTATGTATCGGGAAATGGCATCAAACATAGATGAAAATGTCAAACTTGCCCAGCATAGAGATTTCCTTTTGCCTCGTTTAATGTCAGGCGAATTGGATGTCTCTAACATTAAAGCTTAAGCCGCTAAATTCTTGTTTATTTGTGACCAACTCTCACCAACGGCGAGAGTAACACCAACGGAACTGCCGTTGATGTCGTTCTCTGGAAATAATATGGAAGGAGAAACGACATGAAGGAAGAAATTGTAACAGAGGTAATGCAGCAGATGCTGCCGTATCTTGACAACGTTCAGCTGAAACAGCTGAAACAGGTGATGGAGCAAACGCTCTTTCACTATGAAGTAAAAAGGGCGGAGGCTAAGTCGGAAGAAGACGATAGCAAAGAACTGATAGCGATGTTTATTGCCGCCAAGCGTATTGAAGGCTGCTCTGAGAAAACGCTGAAGTATTATCAGACAACGATAGATGCAATGGTGTCATCGCTTGGCAAGAATGTCCGGCATATTCTTACAGAAGATTTGCGGACTTATCTTACTGAGTATCAGAGCAAGAATAATTCGGGTCGAGTGACGATTGATAATATCCGCAGAATCCTGTCCAGCTTCTTTTCATGGTTGGAGGATGAGGATTATATCATGAAAAGTCCGGTGCGTCGTATTCATAAGGTGAAAACGGCAAGCAGTATTAAGGAAACATATTCGGACGAAGAACTTGAAAAGATGCGTGATAACTGCGAAGAGGCAAGAGATTTGGCGATGATTGATATGTTGGCTTCGACCGGAATGCGTGTGGGGGAGATGGTTCTTTTGAACCGTGATGATGTAGATTTTTCGGAACGGGAATGTGTGGTGTTTGGAAAAGGAGATAAGGAACGGATCGTATATTTTGATGCCAGAACAAAGATACATTTACAAGAGTATCTTGATAGTCGAACTGATGAGAACCCTGCTTTATTTGTAACGTTAAGGGCACCCTATGATCGAATACAGATTGGAGGTATTGAACGCAGGCTTAGGGAGATGGGCAAGAAGCTTAACATTTCCAAAGTTCACCCGCATAAGTTCAGGCGGACATTGGCGACAATGGCGATTGATAAAGGAATGCCTATAGAACAGCTGCAACGGCTTCTCGGGCATCAGAGGATAGATACGACATTGCAGTACGCAATGGTAAAGCAGAGTAATGTTAAGAATGCGCATCGGAGGTTTATTGGATGAGTAAATTGGAAGACTATTTGGAAGGCACGGTAGATAATAGAGGTAGAAATCCAGAATATCTTGATGAGGGAAAATACCCTGTTATTGATAATGTACTTATCAAAAATTCATTATATCCAGAAATGGAGAAAGCAACACGATTTATAGATGAGGATACTTTTCAAAACTTTCTTAGAGGATATGTTCATAGAAATATGCCTATTATGACGCTTGTAGGCAATGGTATAGGAAATGTTTCATTGGCTCCATCGGATGATGTTGCTATAGTGCAAAATACGATTGGATTTCAAGTAAATGAGAAGATGGATGAAGTATTCCTATATTATTATTTGCTGAACAACCAAGGAAGGATAAGAAATTTTAATAGAGGAAGCGGACAACCAAGTGTCAAAAAGACTGACGTTTTAGGAATGGATGTAGAAATACCAGATATAGATGCACAGATAAAGATAGCGGATATTTTATATAAAATAGATAAAAAAATCTACATCAATGGGGAGGTAAACAAGAATTTAGTGGCTTAACAATATATGTCGGATACGTCAATCTCTCCGGACATTAAACGTGGCATAAGGGTATCGCGTATGTTCGCCAGCTCTGCGTTTTCATGGCGTGCTTTACGTATTTGCTCAAATATTGGCTGAATAATTTCATCAAATTGGGCCAATGTATCCTTCGTAGGAATGATAGCTGGAACCTTTTTGAGATTGCCCTGACTGACCTTTTGCTGTACCGCGCCTGTGACAATGCCCTTTATATTTGTAAGGCTAAAGAATAAATACAATTCTTCAACCGAGAACCCATTGTCACCAGTTAGAATATGTGTATGGTTATTGACCCAAAACTTCCCATCTACATATTGAAGGATAGGAAACCCTTTTTCATCAATAACCGTACCATCTTCACCGAGTAAAAGATAAATGCCGTCAAATATGTAATTATCGACATAATCCATAAGGGATGATGCACCGTAATATGGATAGATTTTTTCCATATGACTTCGTTCGGCACCAGATAGAGGAATCCTTTTGGAGTCGTGGATGGTGATGATGTCGTTCACCGTTCCTTTTTTCCATGATGTCGGCATTGTTCTATCACTGGAAAACGGCAAGAAATCGACAAACCATGCTTTGTAAAGAGATTGCGCCTGCTCAAATAAATTCTTGTTTATATGATGTGCAGTACAAGATAGAAATGAAACTTAGGAGGAATTACGATGTCAGAATTCAATGAATCAACCTACGAGAATTCCATCGTCGAACTATTACAGGATCTGGGATATACGTATATTTACGGACCAGAGGTAGAGAGGGATTTTAAGGATCCTCTTATGGGAGATCGTTTGCGTAATTCCTTAGAGGTAATCAATCCGGAACTATCGAATGTAGCTATTGACGAGGCAATTTATAAGATTCGCAATTATGAAGCCGGTTCCCTCGTGATGAAGAATGAAGTGTTTATGGATTATCTTCAAAACGGAGTGCAGGTATCCTATCAGGAGGATGGAGAAACCAAAGGCGCACTGGTGAGATTGGTGGATTATGAGAATCCATCCATGAATAGTTTTATTGTCGCAAATCAGTGGACATACACAGAATATGAAACGAAGAGACCAGATGTCGTTATTTTCTTAAATGGTCTTCCTGTCGTGGTAATGGAACTGAAATCTCCTAAGGAAGAATCCGTCAATGTTGAGGATGCGTACAAACAGATACAGACTTATAAGAAGTCTATAGAAGGATTCTTTATTTATAATGCTTTCTGTGTTATCAGTGATCAGTCGCAGACGATGGCTGGAACGATTACAGCGAGTATGGATCGTTTTATGGAGTGGAAGTCTGTTGATGGAGATTATGAAGATACTGCCTATGCGGATTTCACAACACTTATAAGAGGAATGTTCACAAAGAGCCGATTTCTTGATATTATAAAAAACTTCATTTGCTTTTCGAAAGAAAGCAGCGGAGATGCGAAAATACTTGCGGCGTATCATCAGTATTTTGCTGTAAACAAGGCGATAGAGTCTACGGTTAAGGCAAGTGCTGAAGGTGGAGATGGACGTGGAGGCGTGTTCTGGCATACTCAGGGCAGCGGCAAATCTCTTTCTATGGTGTTCTATGCCAAAGGGTTACAGGATGCTTTGAATAGTCCTACGATTGTGGTCATCACTGATAGAAACGATTTGGATGATCAGCTGTTTTCGCAGTTTTCAAAGTGCAAAGATTTCCTGAGACAGACACCGGTACAGGCTGAGAAAAGAAAACTGTCGGAGGAAGAAGTAAAGAATGGATCTAAGACAATAGGTCTTATGAACTGGCTGGACGGTCGTGCTGCAAACGGTATTATTTTTACCACTATGCAGAAATTTGAGGAAAGTGATGAGCCACTTTCTGATCGCCGGAATATTGTTGTGATGGCGGACGAAGCCCATCGTAGTCAGTATGGATTTGAAGACAAGGTAAATGCCAAGACCGGAAAGATCACAGTGGGAAACGCACGCAGAGTAAGAGATGCGCTTCCTAATGCAACCTATATTGGATTTACCGGTACACCTATAGAGTTGGAAGACCGGAACACTCTGGAAGTGTTCGGGAATTACATTGATATCTATGATATGTCTCAGGCAGTAGCGGATGGAGCAACGCGCCCTATATATTATGAGAGCCGAGTTATTAAGTTGGAGTTGGATCCGGATATCGTTGCTCAGATAGATGATATTTATGATCAGTTAAAGGAAACAGCAAACGAAGTAGATATTGAAAAGAGCAAGCGTGAACTGGCTCACATGGATAGCGTGCTGGGTACACCGAAAGTGCTGAATTCCCTCTGCGGAGACATTATTGATCATTACGAGAATTATAGACAGTATGAACAGACCGGCAAGGCAATGATCGTTGCATACTCCCGTCCGATTGCGGTAAAGATTTATGAGAAGATTTTAGATATGCGTCCGGATTGGAAAAGCAAGGTCAAGATTGTAATGACAGGAGGAAATCAGGATCCTGTTGAATGGAAAGAACTTACCGGTAATAAAGCATATCGTGAGGGATTAGCCAGAGAATTTAAGGATAATAACAGCGAGTTTAAAATTGCGATTGTAATAGATATGTGGCTTACAGGCTTTGATGTTCCGTCCATGTCTACAATGTATATTTTTAAGCCGATGAAAGGGCATAACCTGATGCAGGCAATAGCCCGTGTTAACAGAGTGTTTAATGACAAAGAGGGTGGACTGGTCGTTGATTACATTGGAATTGCATCTGCATTAAAAGCTGCTATGAAGCAGTACACAAAGAATGATCAGAAGAATTTCGGCAATATGAATGTCGCTGCCACTGCCTATAAGAAGTTCCAGGAAAAGCTGATTGTATGCCGTGAGCTTATGCATGGGTTTGATTATTCAGAGTTTATGACAACGGATAGTGATCTGAAGAGAGCGACGCTTATAACGGGGGGCGTGAACTTCCTTTCAGCTGTGGGTATGGAAGAGACAAAAGAAAATTACCTGATGGAAGCATATCTCATGAAACAGTCATTTTCCCTGTCAAAGAGTATTGCTACTGCGGAGGAACGAAGGGAAGAGGCGTATCTGGAAACGGTCCGCTCAGTATTGAATAAGATCGTAAAGCCGGGAACAGTTTCGCTTAAAGATATCAATGCTCAGGTCAATGAACTTTTGAAGCAGAGTGTTCAGAGCGAGGGAGTAATAAATCTATTTACAGATGTTGATACAGAATTTAATCTGTTCAATACTGCTTTTATGGAAGATATAGCTAAAATGCCAGAGAAAAATCTGGCGGTTGAGCTGTTGAAAAAACTGATAGAAGAGCAGGTGAAGCTTTACAAGCGTACTAATATTGTAAAGTCTCAGCAGTTTTCCGAAATGCTGGATCGTGCCATAAAGTCGTATCTCAATGGAATGCTGACCAACGAGGAAGTCATCGATGAATTGATGAAGATGGCAAAAGATATCTCTGATGCGCACAAAGCCGGAAATGAAATGGGATTGACAGATGAGGAACTAGCCTTCTATGATGCGCTTACAAAGCCCCAGGCAGTAAAGGATCTTTATACCAATGAAGAATTGATTGCTATTACCAAGGAACTTACGGAACAGCTTAGAGCATCCCGTACGGTTGACTGGGAGAAGAAAGAATCTGCCCGTGCCGGTATGAGAAGGATGGTGAAAAGACTTCTTAAGAAACACAAATATCCGCCTGAGGGGATGGAGGATGCCGTTAATATCGTTATTGAACAGTGTGAACTGTGGAGTGATGGACAATATGAACGGATTATGGCATATGCAAATATGTTTAATAAATGAGTAAAAGAATCAGATTGTTAAAAGGAGTGGTTCATCGACATGTATATAATACAGGAAGAAGAGATTAAAAATCTCATAGGTGAAGCAACCGAATATGATAAAAAGGAAATGCTTGAAGAAAAGGATCCACGCAGCTGGTGCAAAAGCGTCAGTGCGTTTGCCAATGGCATAGGAGGATCCCTGATATTTGGCATTGTAGATAAGACGAATGAGGTGGTAGGGCTTGCGGATCCCGAAGGTGATTCTGAAAAAATCAGTCGTATACTTCGGGACAAGATGGATCCGGTTCCTTTATTTGTCCTTCGTTTTGTGACTGTCGATGGAAAGAATCTGATTATCCTTGAAATACACCCCGGTGTGGAAACACCATATTATTATGCCGGAAGAAATGAACGTACGGCCTATTATCGTGTTGGGAATGAAAGTGTCATCTGTGATGCAACAAAACTTCATGAACTGACTCTTAAAGGATCCGGCAGAAGTTATGATAGCCTTTCGTCCGGCTATAAGTTGAGCGATATGTCTTTTACTAAACTTAAGTCCGTTTATTTTCAAAGAGCAAAGAAAAAGTTTGAGGATTCTGATTATAGTTCCTTTGGAATTGTTGGAGATAATGGAATTCTTTCCAATGCAGGTGCGCTTCTCGCAGATGAAAGCCCTATACGGCATTCACGTCTGTTCTGCACAAGATGGAATGGACTTACAATGGCTTCAGGGAGACAGGATGCTTTAGATGATGGTGAATATAGCGGAAGTCTTGTTTCGCTTCTACAGGAAGGAGAAGCGTTTGTAAAGCGGAATTCTCATAAGGGATGGTTCAAAGCTCCGGACAGGAGAATAGAGTTGCCGGACTATCCTGAGAGGTCTGTTACCGAGGGAATCGTGAATGCCTTAATTCATCGTAATTATATGGAGGTCGGAAGCGAGGTTCATATTGATATTTATGATGATCGTCTGGAGATATATTCACCAGGAGGGATGTTTGATGGCATAAATGTTCAGGATCGTGATATTATGTCAGTTCCGTCGCGAAGAAGAAATCCCATAATAGCTGATGTGTTTTCAAGACTGAATTACATGGAGCGCCGTGGGAGTGGTTTTAAGAAGATTATAGAGGATTATCAGGCACAACATAATTATGATGAAACCAGAAAGCCTAAATTTCTTTCGGAACATGATGCCTTCTTTCTCACGTTATGGAACCTGAATTACAAGGATGGGAACGGTTATGGGAACGGTCGTGGGAACGGTTCTGGGAATAGTTCTGGAAATGGTTCCGGGAACGATGATGGGAATGGTCAGGTAGACAATTCATCCAGGGTATATGGTAACGAAATTCGGCAGAGAGCAGACCTTATAGCAAATTACTTAAAGGAAAATCCGCAGACATCAATTAATGATGTGGCAAACCATCTTGAATTAAGCAGAAAGAAAGTGGTTGCAGCAATTGATTATCTAAAGGAGAATAACCGTATCTTTTATGAGGGTACGAATCGAAAGGGACATTGGGTAGTAAGAAGTTAAATTGCAGATACGAAATTTGTGTAATGAAAAACGCCGAGACATTTAGTACTCGGCGTTTTGATATTTTTAGGTATCCTTCTGATAGCAAGTACAGCAATATCCATCAGCTCTCAAACAGATCCCTGGCAACCAGGGCGGTGTCTGTCCCATGATGCTGCAGATATCGTGATAGTCTTCATTCTCAGGACACTCGATGATGAGCTCATCATGGACATGACCGACGATGCGGTGATCGTGGAGTTTTGTCATGGCATAGCAGAGAAGATCCCGGCTGATTGCCTGCACGATGTTTTCCACGAATTTTGGACCGTAGGATTCAATCCTGCCCCATTTCTTCTGAGAATCGGTGCCGTAGTAGGTAACCGACTCTGTACCGTACTGGCTGAGTGACATCTTGGGCTTCACATAAGAGAGCCGCCTGCCGGAAGGGAGTATGATAAAGAGCATACCGGACTTCCAGACGAATTCAATGGATCCGACTTTTGAAGATATATGCTGTTTTACAGCTTTTTTCACTGCCTTGTCAACATCCCACCAGTATTTTACGATATTGGGATTGGCATCACGCCAGGAATCTACAAGGGGCTGAAGTTCTTCTTCCTGAAGCCCCATCTCCAAAGCGCCCATGGATTTCAAGGCACCTACGGATCCACCGTAACCTAACGCCAATTCGGCGATTTTGCCCTTTTGCCTGAGATGACCATTGATGCCGTGCTTTACGACAGGTACCTTGAACATCTTGGATGCTGATTCACAGTAGATATCGCCGTTGTTTACGAAAACTTTGGAACGCCATTTTTCACCGGCAAGGTATGAAAGCACTCTGGCTTCAATGGCGGCAAAATCACTCACGGTATATTTCATTCCCGGTTTCGGGATAAAGGATGTGCGGATCAGCTGGCTTAAGATATCCGGTACATTTTTGTAGAGCAGATCCAGCATTTCATCATCACCGGACTTTACCAGTTCCCTTGCGGATTCAAGTTCCGGGATCTTATTCTGGGGAAGGTTCTGCAGCTGGATCAGTCTTCCTGCCCAGCGACCGCTGCGGTTCGCACCGTAGAAGAAAAACATCCCTCTGCATCTGCCATCTTTGCATACGCTGTTGATCATGGCGTTATATTTTTTCACAGAGCTCTTCGCCAGCATCTGTCTGAGTATAAGCACTTCCCTGAGTTCCGGGGGAGTGGTCTTGTCTTTAATGGCTGCGGCAACTTCCTTTTTGGAAAGGGATGTCATTTTAAGCCCGTGATCAGAGAGCCAGTCGTTCAACTGGATCACGCTGTTGGGATTTTCAAGACCGGTGATATTCTGTAGCCTTTTCATGAGATGCTCTTTGGTGACAGCATCCAGACGGATCGCCTGCTCCACAAAGGGGATATCAATCATAATGCCCCGATCGTTTATTTCCTGATCAATGTGATATTCAGCCCATACTTTATCAGGTACGGGATATTTTTTCAGTCGTTCGTGTATGGATATCTCCACATCAACGTCGCGCTTATTATAGGTTTTGAAGAGTTCCCATTTATCTGGCGTATGAGAGGGAAGGTTCCTTGTTCTGCCGCCATTTGCCTGTGTGGCTTTGCAGGGCTTACAGAAGTAGGCGATAAGTTCACGACCTTCCTTCATTTTCTGTTCATCAAGACCTAAAGCGGCACCGGCCTTTTCAAGCGAGAGTGGCAGTCCGTTGTAGGCTGATAATACAAGATCGCAGTACCAGGAATCCGGTCGCAAATAATCTGTTCTGGATTCTTCATCGGATGCGCCCTTTGCAAATATATCGGGATAGTTCCTCTGAAGATATCTGGATATACAGATGCGCTCGAAGTTTGCATTAAACGCCCATTTATTTACATTATCATCAACAAGTGCGTTCAGGATCTCATCGGGGATAGTTTCGCCGGATGCAAGATCATAGGTGGTGACAGGTCCTGCATTTACGGATACGCCGAAAAGCAGTATCTCGAAAGCAGGGGACTCTGTGTAGCGGTATACACCGCTTTTTGAAAGATCAATATCTGAGTAAGTCTCGATATCGATCGACATTGAGGTTATATTGTCCATCTTTGTCCTCCGTAGAAAAAATGGACGGCGGAATAGCTCCGCCGCCCGTGATAATTGTTACAGATCAGTTCAGGAAGCCGTCATCATCATCGTCATCGTCTTCATCCCCGAAGGAATCAGCCGTGATGTAGGCACCGCCCAGAGGCTCACCGTCACGAACCTTCTTCAAGCCCTGGAAACCGGCAGCGATACCCTTGTTGCCGTTCACATTGTAGGCATAGAAGTTGATCATGACCTTGGCGTAGATACCGCTGTAAAGCTCAGAGCTGTCGATGATTTCATTGCCTGCCGCATCGAAGCACTTAGGCTTACGGATGCTGTTGGCATTGATGAACCATGCATTTGCATAAGCGGGATCCTCAGGTCTGTCCTGATCGCCGTCCCTTAAGGGAGTCTTGATGGAGGAAAGGGGAGGAACGGATTTGCCACTTCCACGAAGCTTTCCTTCGCCGTCTTCGTAAGCCGCCTTTATGGCTGCCTTGATCTTCTCATAGGTGACAACATCGTCCTTGGGGATGATGAAGGAACCGCTGAACTTAGGTGTGCCGCCACCCATAGGCTCCTTAGCTTCGCTGGCACAAAGGTAGCTGCACCTTGTGTTCTTGCCTGTCACAACTGTAGTTAATGCTGAAACAACCTTATTCTTCATAGTATTATTCTCCTTCATTTGTCTCGAAATCACTATTTGTTACGTTTACATACTCAGGGCGCTTATCCGTTTCCGGTACAAGCACCGGCTTTCCTTTGGGTCTTACAATGAGACCGGAAAGCAGTTCTTCAAATCTCTTCTTGCCAAGCTCTTTTGTAAGAGCCGTGATGCCTTTGACCTTCTGCTCGTAAGGATCACATCCGGCTTCCGTAAGGACTTTTGCCACGGCATCTTCATCCGAATATTTCCTGTTTGCCTTGCCCTCCACAACCTTAAAGCCGTTAAAGCGTGTGCCGGTTAATGCTTTATTCAAGGCATATTCCTTTACATCAGCCGCCCATGCGGTGAGGTTGTCGATTGAGGGGAGGATGAGTGCTATCTCTTCATCCGTAAGAAGCTCAGGCTCTTCGAATTCATATTTCATAAGCTTCATCTCTTCCTCAGCCCTGGCTCTGCAGGTGTCCTTTACTTTGCAGAAAACGCAATGATCGCCGGGGTGAAATTCACCTGTGTTATCAAGTGCTTCTCTGGCAGCAGGGGCAAGTATTTCATCTGCCCACTTAAGCAGTTCGTCCTTTGTGGTCTCCCAGGTGCAGACGTTTTCTCTACGGGGCTGGTAGATGGAAAGCTTGACGCGATCCATGGAGTAGATACCTTCAAAGGTATCCAGGGCTGCGGCGGCGTAGCACATGAGCTGACTGTTGTTTTCAGCTGCCACAGGGATCCCGACTCCGTATTTGTAGTCGATGATGTGAAGCAGTCCGTCTGCTATGATCACGCAATCTCCGGTTCCGAATCCCTCAGGTACCCATCTTGAATAATCAAGTCTCTGCTCGATCCCGATATAAGGGTCCGGGGAGAGGACCTTTGCTTCCTCAATCTGAGCCACCACGAAATCACGGTAGCCTTCTGCGCATTCCTGCATTTCCTGGTCATACCACGTGAGATCTTCGGTTGGATCACGGGACTTACGCCTGAGTGCCTGCTTCAGGAGATGCTCGCAAAGTGCGTGAGCGTCTGTTCCCTGCGCGGCATATGGACTGCCCTTGTCATCGGCCTGCATGTTAAGAAGCGCCGATCTGGTACAGGCGATCCACCTCTCACTGGAAGAGGCGGGAAGCCTTGCGTGTGCTCTTTTTCCCATTACCAATCCCTCGCTTTCGTGAGGATCTCTGAGAAGAGCTCAGGGTGAGCTTCGATGTCGCTTAAGCAGGAGAGGCTGTATTCCTTAAGAAGTTCCTTTACCTGCTGTCTGCAACCGTTCGCGGCTTTTTCTGCCAGAGTGCTTCTTACTTCATCAAATCCGATTTCCTCTGCAGGAGCCTCTGTGGCAGTTTCCTTTTCCGCTTCAGCTTTCTTCTCAGGAGCTTTCTCTGTCTTTTTTGCAGGTGCATCCTTCTTCTTTGTTTCAGGTGCTTCCTGCATGAGACTTGCAAGCTCTGTGATGTCTGCTGCGATGCGGTTAAGGATGGTTACGATCTCTTTTTCTTTCATCGCTTTTCTCCTTATCTTGTTATGAAGTTTTCTGGTTACCGGGATGCACCCGGTTGAGCTCTTGTCCTGTTCATCTCTCTTGTCTCCTTTTTGCCTTTCACTACAAGCACCGCCGTTTCGGAAAGCTTTTTGGGTGCTGTGGTGAATTTTTTTTGAAGCAGTTATCTTTCCCTGCTCACAACAAGCACCGCCGGTCTGAATGGATTTTTGGGTGGTGTGGGAGAAATTTTTTGGAAACGTTTTTTGCTTATAAAAAGGAAGCGATGGAAATTTTCGATATCAGATACCCAAAAACGAATAGAAAACGGCGGTGCTTGTAGTGAGGGCGATGAGACCTCGGGAACATTCACAAAGCACATAAGAAAGAGAGGTTTGAGATGAAGAGAGCGATCATACCTATGAAAAGCTGCAGAAAGGTCATCAGTAATGGTGAGTGCGGTGTGGCGGCAGAGATCGGGACATACGGTTTCGGCTCAGACGATAACTGCCAGGCTTACCTTAAGATCACAGACCTGGGAGCCGGGTTTGACGGAAAGATAACCCGTGACGAAGACGGGGAACTGGATTCCATTGAAATCTCCATAGACGGCGATGACGGGATCATCATGCTGATGGACGTTCTGGATTTTGCGGCAAAGACGCTGGTACAGCAGGCATTGGAGGAGGAATGAGGATGAAACTTAAATTCAACAGATGTGATTACACAGGCAGACAGAAGAACTGTGTATACGGAACACCGGTTACGGTGACAGATGCGGCGGGGATGGCAGCCCTTGCCGCTTTCGACCATGTTTGTGCGGATTACAAGAATAATTACAGATCGGGGGATAACTTCATCCGTTCCAATGTAATCCCGATGGATTGTGACAATGACCATTCAGAAGATCCGAAGGAATGGATTACGCCTGAGATGGTGGATGAAGAATTTGAAGATGTGCCTCATGTGATCGTGCCGTCCAGACATAACAATAAGGAAAAGGACGGGAAGTCAGCCCGTCCGAGGTTCCATGTATATTTCCTGTGTTCTGAGTTTACGGATGCGGATGCATATGCAGAGCTGAAAGTGACGCTGCAGAAGAAGTATCCGTTTTTCGATGATAACGCTCTGGGATCTGCACGTTTCATATATGGAAGTAAGGTGGATGAGTCGGAAATCATCTGGAAGGACGGAACGAAGACGGTAGATGAGTTTTTATCCGAACAGTCCTCTGCAGATGAGGCCTATACCATACCGCAGGGGAAGAGAAATGCAACCATGAGCCGCTTTGCCGGAAGGATCGTGAAGAGATATGGATTTACTGAAGAAGCGAAAAAGATATTCATGGACGAAGCGGAGAAGTGCGACCCGCCTCTTGATGATGTAGAGCTGGAAAGGATCTGGGGGAGCGCTTCGAAGTTTGCAAAGAAGGTGGCGAAGAGTCCCGGATATGTGCCACCGGATCAGTTTAATGGCGGTGCACCTGCGGGACCTGCCGGTTCCTTGAAACCGCAGGATTACAGCGACATCGGGCAGGCGAAGGTATTGTCAGCGGAATATGGCGATGAGCTTAAGTACAACGGTTCCACGGATTATCTTCATTACAACGGCGTTTACTGGGAAGAATCCATATCGGCGGCGGTAGGTGCGACAGAACAGTTTTTGGATATGCAGCTTGCTGATGCGGAGATGCTCAGGTTCAGGGCGAGGCAGAGCTGCCTGAATGCCGGTCTTGATGAAGAGGATCTTCAGAAGAAGAAACCGCCTCAGGGCGCAACGCCTGTACAGGAAAGACTCTTCTATGAGTATCTGGATGCTTGCGTATATTACGCATTCGTTATGAAGAGAAGGGATATGAGATATGTGAAATCCGCAATGGAAGCTGCAAAGCCTATGGTCTATGTGGATTCAAAAGACCTGGACAATGATCCCTTCCTTCTGAATACGCCGGAATCCACCTATGACCTGAGGATGGGACTTTTGGGAAAGATGGATCACGATGAGAAGCACCTGATCACGAAGGTTACATTGGCAGAACCGGGTGATAAGGGCATGGATCTGTGGTTGGAAACGCTTGATAAGACATTTTGCGGTGATACCGAACTGATCGGATACGTTCAGGAAGTAATCGGACTTGCAGCTATCGGGAAGGTGTTTGTGGAGGCACTTATCATCGCATTCGGTGACGGCCGCAACGGTAAATCCACGTTCTTCAATACGATACTTCGGGTTCTCGGTTCCTACGGTGGCTCTCTCTCAGCAGATACGCTGACTGTAGGTTGTAAGAGAAATACGAAATGGGAAGTCACGGAACTGAATGGCAGGAGGCTTGTTATTGCGGCTGAGCTGGAAGAGGGTCAGAGGCTTTCAACATCGATCCTGAAGCAGATCACATCCACCGATGAGATACAGGGCGAGAAGAAGTTCAAGGATCCTGCAAAGTTCATCCCTTCACATACCTGTGTGTTATATACGAACCATTTGCCGAAAGTCGGCGCATCCGATGCCGGTACATGGAGAAGACTTATCGTGATCCCCTTCACCGCTAAATTTGAGGATTCCGGCGATACCAAAAACTATGCAGATTACCTTATCACGGAGGCGGGTCCGGCAGTGCTGTCATGGATCATCGAGGGCGCAGAGCGTGTCATTGACAAGCAGTACCACCTGACAAGACCACAGTGCGTGCAGGATGCCATCGATGAATATCGCCGTGACAATGACTGGCTGAACATCTATCTCACGGAGCGTTGCGAGAGGGATGCAAATGCCAGGGTAAAGGCTGCGGATCTTTACGATGATTATAAGTCCTACTGCGAGAGAGTGGGCGAATATACCCGTTCACAGGCAGAACTGTGTAAAGCACTTGTGGCTGCGGGATTTGACCGTAAACGCATGAACAATGGCTGGAATTTCTTTGGTCTCAGGGTTCACGATGACCTTTTGGATGATGAGGATTGAGTGAAAAAGTGAACCCCCGTGAACCTTTTTTCTCCTTACTACGCATGTATATAAAAATTGGATTTTCAATATATATATAAAGGTATATGGAGAGGGTTCACCGGGGTTCACGATTTGGAGGATCACATGAGCGAAAAGCAGATAGAACAGGCACTCATTCGACAGGTGACGAAGTGCGGAGGCTTGTGTCTTAAGTGGATATCACCCGGGTATGACGGCGTTCCTGACCGCATATGTTTATTCGGTGACGGGAAGATCGGATTTGTGGAAGTGAAGCGACCGGGTGCTAAGCCACGAAAGCTTCAGCGGATACGGCTTAAAAAGTTAAGAGACCTGGGCTTTCCTGTTTTCGTTCTGGATGATCCGGCTGATATACCAGAGATCATTGATGAGATAAAGGAGAATTGATGGAAGGTACGATGACAAATTGGGAGAATCTGGCAAATGCTATTGTGCTGACCGCGGTTAAAGATTTTAGGATTGAATACAAGAGATACCTGAAGAATCCGAAAAGTAAGGCGGCAGCGGCTGAAGTGGCATCGCTGATCAGATTTTTTACAAGCGATTATTACAGCACCCTGACATCCGTGGACGGCGAGTTTCTTGTCAGGAAGCTTAAGGAAGAAGTGGAGGAAAAGATAAATGCTGAAAAGGGAAGATCTTCATAAATATCAGAAGTTCTGTGTGGAATTCCTATTGGAACATCCCGAGGCACTTCTGATACTGGAAATGGGATTGGGAAAAACAATCATTACACTGACTGCCATATGGATCCTGCTGTATGACCGTTTTGAAGATATCAATAAATGCCTTGTGGTGACACCGCTGAGAGTTACAAAGATCTGGATGGACGAAGCAAAGAACTGGTCACACACAAAAGATCTGAGACTGTCGAGAGTGACCGGTACAGCGGCTGAGAGAAAAGCGGCACTTAAGGCAGATGCGGATATCTATGTGATCAACAGAGAGAATCTGGCATGGCTGGTGAAATATTATGAAGACAATAAGATGGCGTGGCCGTTTGATCTGGTTGTTTTGGATGAGCTTTCTTCATTTAAGAATTTTAAGAGCCAGAGATTCAAGGCGATGCGTAAAGTCAGACCTTTTGTAAAAAGGATGATCGGACTGACCGGGACACCAACGCCACAGGGGCTTGAAGATCTGTTTGCTGAAGTTGGGATCATCGATAATTTTCAGAGATTCGGTCGGTTTATTGGCAGATACCGGGATGCATATTTCAGAAAAGGCGCATATAACCCGTATACCGGAGTGGTTTTCAACTATATTCCGCTGCCAGATGCTGAAGAGAGGATATATGACAAAATATCTGACATTGCTATCAGTATGAAGAGCGTGGATTACCTTGATATGCCGGAATGCGTATATGTTGACCATGAAGTCGAGATGGATGACAGGGAAAGAGCCGTATACGACGAAATGAGAAATGATCTGGTTGTAGAGCTGGGCGGTGAGACCGTTACTTCACAGAATGCGGCTGTTTTATCAAATAAGCTTATGCAGATGGCTTCAGGATGCCTTTATACAGAAGACGGCGGCGTGGTGAATATCCATAGTAAGAAATTGGAGATGCTGGCTGATCTGATAGAGCAGGCGAATGGGCAGAATGTTCTGGTCATCTATCATTTCCGTTTCGACCATGAGAGAATCCGTGAATATCTGAAAGAACAGGGATATGAGCCACGGGATATTAAGACGGACACTGATATTGATGACTGGAATGCCGGAAAGATACAGGTCGGAATGATAAGTCCTATGTCAGCCGGACACGGGCTCAATCTTCAGAAGGGCGGTCACATCGAAATCTGGGTAACACTTCCGTGGTCATACGACTACTACTCACAGACGGTGGCAAGGCTTTGGAGACAGGGAGCTACAGCAAATACAGTGACGATTCATCATATTATATGCAGCGAGACCGTGGACTTGGATGTGGTGGATGCCCTTAAGAGAAAGAGCACTACACAGGAAAACCTGATAGCGGCGGTTAAAGCGAATCTTGGGGAGGTGAGGCGATGAAAGCAAAAGAATACATGCAGCAGGCGTACTTTCTTGATAAAAGGATCAATTCACTTGTAAGACAGGTGAACAACCTTTGGGATCAGGCTACGAACATTTCACAGGTCTTAAGTGATATGCCGCATAGTCCAAACAGAGACGGTTCCAAGATGGAGAATAAGATCGTGGATATCTGTGATCTGACAGATGAAATCAAGAAACAGACCGAGAAGCTGAAGAAGCTGCGTAAGGAAATGATGGCTGTTGTATCAAAGGTGCCGGATCCTGAATACCAGCTTATCTTACAGGAAAAATATTTTGAGATGCTGACCTGGGAAGATATTGCTTCAGATCTTAACAGATCGGTAAGAAGCGCACAGCTGTTGCATGGTAAGGCACTTGAAGCAGTACAGGTGATTTTAGATAAGAAATAAAGTTTGCGCACTTTTTCGCAGTTTTTCGCTATGGACATATGATATTGTTATACTGACGAAAGTGTAAAATGGTACGAGCCCGGAGGGAGAGATCCTTGCCGGGCTTTTGTATTGGAGATGATTGAATGCCAAGAAGACCTGACATACCATGTAAGCATCCGATGTGCCCAAGGCTGATACCTTATGGGCAGCAGTATTGTGATGAGCATAAGCCGTTGCATATGAAAGATCGGAGCTATTCATGCGAGCGTGGTTATGGATACAAATGGCAGCAGGCAAGGAAGAAGTTCCTGCAGGCGCATCCTATATGTGTGAGGTGCTATGCAGAAGGAAAGATAACCGAGGCTACTGTCGTGGATCATATCATTCCACATCGTGGAGATATGAAACTCTTCTGGGATAAGAGCAACTGGCAGCCTTTATGCGAGCATCATCATAATGTAAAGACGATGACTGAGGATAATAAAGTGGAGTACCGATTCTGAGCATAGGGGTAGGGGGAGTGAAAATCTCTGGGAGCCTATCCCTCCAAGACCGGCGCCCCCTCATTTGTGTAAAATCGCGAAATGCGTGACGGGGGGTCAAATTTCAAATTTCAGAGGAAGGAGGGATTCCGATGGCAGGTAGGAAACCAAAGCCCACAGCCCTAAAGAAGCTGGAAGGCAATCCGGGAAAAAGAAAACTGAATACGAAGGAGCCGATGCCGGGTAAAGGAATGCCCGACTGTCCGAAGTGGCTGCTTCCTGAAGCGAAGGAAGAATGGAAACGGCTTTGTCAGAAGCTGTCCGAGATGGGAGTGCTGACAGATATAGATATGGCGGCGTTTGCTGCATACTGTCAGTCTTTCGCACGTTGGAAACAGGCACAAGAGCATATAGATTCCGAGGGCTCAACTTTTGAGACTGAAAAGGGATATCAGCAGCAGACACCGTGGGTAGGTATAGCAAATACCAATCAGAAGCTCATGATGCAGGCAGCATCCGAGTTCGGGCTTACGCCTTCAGCCAGATCGAGGATCATGGCAGCGACAGGTCATAAGGATGATGACGAAGATGATATGGCAGCAATATTAAGGGGTGATGACTGATGGCAAAGGAAACACGGCCAAAGGATTATCCTAAGCTAAAGAATTATCAGCCGACGCGGTTCATGCTTCCGACTTCTCATTATGATAAGAAGAAGGCAGACCGGGCGGTTAAGTTTATTGAAGCCCTGAGACATACAAAGGGCAAATGGGATAATCAGAGGTTCTGGTTATTGCCCTGGCAGGAACAGCTGGTCCGGGATATTTTCGGGATTGTCAAAGCTGACGGCAACAGGCAGTTCCGGACAGCGTTCGTGGAAATATGCAAAAAGGTAGGTAAGAGCGAATTGGCAGCAGCTATCGCTCTTTATCTTTTATACGCGGATAATGAGCCTTCTGCTGAGGTATATGGAGCCGCTGCGGATCGGCAGCAGGCGGGGATTGTTTTCGATGTAGCAAAACGCATGGTGGAGAAAAGTCCGCTGCTTATGCAACAGTCAAATCTGCTGGGAGCAACAAAGCGAATTGTAAACTATGGCAATTCAGGGTTTTATCAGGTGCTCAGTGCTGAGGTTGGTACAAAGCACGGATTTTCGATTTCAGGCTTAGTATTTGACGAAATCCACACTCAGCCAAACCGGCAGTTATACGATGTTTTAACGAAATATTCGTCAGATGCCAGGGCAAATCCGCTGCATTTCATAATTACAACTGCAGGTAATGACAGAAACTCTATTGCATATGAGCTTCATACAAAGGCGATTGATATTTTGGAAGGCAGACGTGAGGATCCGACATTTTATCCTGTGGTCTACGGGCTTAAGGATGATGAAGACTGGGAGGATGAAGCAAATTGGTATAAGGTAAATCCCTCTTTGGGGTATACCGTGGATATCGAGCGTTTGCGTGATGCCTACAGGGAAGCAAAACAGAATCCGGCTGATGAGATCACTTTCAAATGGCTCAGGATGAATATGTGGGTTTCGGCAAAAACTGCATGGATCCCTGATCAGATTTACATGAGAGGTAATGAGCCGATAGATGTGGAAGCTCTTCGTGGGCGTGACTGCTATGCTGGTCTGGATTTATCCAGTACCGGAGATATCACAGCCTTTGCTCTGGTATTTCCACCTGAGGATGAAGATGGGAAGTATATTGTGCTTCCGCATTTCTGGGTACCGGAAGAAACGATACCGCAAAGGGTGAAAGCTGCTTCTGTCCCATATGATAAATGGGAGATGCAGGGATATCTTACAGCAACGCCGGGGAATGTGGTGGATTACAACTATATTCAGCATTATATCGAAGAGTGTGCTGAAAAGTATCATATTTTGGAGGTGGCTTACGATAGATGGAATGCTACGATGCTTGTGACGAATCTTATGGAAGAAGGACTGACTATGGTTCAGTTCGGACAGGGCTATAAAGACATGAGCCCTGCCTGTAAAGAGTTCTATAAGGTGCTGATGCAAGGTCGGATGCTCCATGGCGGTAATCCAGTTCTCAGATGGATGGCAGGAAATGTGGTGATCGAGACTGATGACGCAGGCAATATCAAGATGACGAAATCGAAGTCATTGGAGAAAATTGACGGTATTGTCGCAACGGTGATGGCGCTGGATCGAAGTGTCCGGCATGAGCAGCAGGGAAGCGTTTATGATGGACGCGGGTTATTAGTTCTTTGATCGGAGAAAATAAAATGATGATAATTGCTTTGATAGGTTTCTGCGTGATCGTAGAAGCCTTTAATTTTGCATACGGGGAGGATTTTTGATATGGGCGTGTTGAGCGGCTTATTCAAATCGAGGGATAAACCTACGGACAGGACTGCAGGTAGTTCGTATAGCTTCTTTTTGGGATCCAGTTCAGCTGGAAAGTATGTAACAGAGAGATCTGCGATGCAGATGACGGCGGTGTACTGTTGCGTGAGGATACTGTCAGAAGCGGTGGCGAGTTTGCCATTACAATTTTACAGATATACTGATGATGGCGGTAAGGAAAAAGCGGTGGATCATCCGCTTTATTTTTTGCTCCATGATGAGCCGAATCCAGAGATGACTTCATTCATTTTCAGGGAAACGCTAATGACGCATCTATTGCTTTTCGGGAATGCGTATTCGCAGATCATCCGTAATGGAAAGGGTGAGGTTGTGGCGTTATATCCGCTGATGCCGGACAGGATGAAGGTGGATCGTGATGAGCATGGAAAGCTTTACTACGAATATACCGTCTATGATTCTGATGATGTAAATGGCAGAAAAGGAACAGATAAAGTCGGTCGTACTGTGAAGCTGAAGCCTTACGATGTGCTTCATATTCCGGGGCTTGGTTTTGACGGACTTGTGGGATATTCGCCGATTGCTATGGCGAAGAATGCTATCGGGCTTGCGATTGCTACTGAAGAGTATGGCAGTAAGTTCTTTGCAAATGGTGCGGCACCTTCAGGTGTGTTGGAGCATCCAGGTACGATCAAGGATCCTTCGAGGGTTCGTGAGAGTTGGCAGGCTACTTTTGGTGGAAGTGGCAATGCAAATAAGATTGCGGTTTTGGAAGAGGGTATGAAATATACTCCGATTTCTATTTCACCGGAACAGGCTCAGTTCTTGGAAACAAGGAAGTTCCAGATTGATGAGATAGCAAGAATCTTCCGTGTGCCGCCTCATATGATCGGAGATTTGGAAAAGAGCAGCTTCAATAATATCGAGCAACAGTCGCTTGAATTTGTGAAGTATACGCTGGATCCCTGGGTGAGCAGATGGGAGCAGGCTATGGTTCGGGCATTGCTTACACCGGATGAAAAGAAACGATACTTCTTTAAGTTTAATGTTGATGGGCTGTTGCGTGGAGACTATCAGAGCCGTATGAATGGATACGCTACGGCAAGGCAGAACGGTTGGATGTCTGCAAATGATATCAGGGAGCTTGAAAATCTTGACCGCATTCCTGAGGAAGACGGTGGTGATCTGTATTTGGTGAACGGAAACATGGTTCCGCTTATTTCGGCAGGCGCGGCGTACAACCTTGAAGCTGATACTACAGAAACTACAGAGAGTTCCGGCGGTGAGCCCGGACAGGAAGACCAATCGGAGCAGACTCTGAAAAGGCGGCGAAGGGAAGGAGGATAAAACAAAATGAAGAAGTTTTGGAATTGGAAAAGCAGGAAGATCAGAGACCAGGCTTCAGGCGAAGAGGTGGCTGAGAGGGTGCTTTTCCTGAATGGAACAATAGCTGAGGAAAGCTGGTTTGACGATGATGTTACGCCGGAGCTTTTCAAGGAAGAGCTGAATGCCGGAACAGGCAATATCACAGTCTGGATCAACAGTCCGGGCGGTGACTGTGTTGCTGCGGCTCAGATCTATAACATGCTTATGGATTACAAGGGCGATGTAACTGTCAAGATCGATGGCATTGCGGCTTCTGCTGCAAGTGTGATCGCGATGGCAGGTACGAAGGTGCTTATGAGTCCGGTTAGCATGATGATGATCCATAATCCGGCTACTATCGCTTTCGGTGATAAGACCGAGATGAACAAGGCAATTGAAATGCTGGATGCGGTGAAGGATTCCATCATGAATGCCTATGAGATCAAAACCGGTATGAGCAGAGCAAAGATTTCACATCTTATGGATGCTGAGACCTGGATGGATGCTCATAAGGCGATGGAGCTTGGCTTTGCGGATGAGATCATGCAGCGGGCTGAGGAAGATGTCGAGGCACCTGATGTTTCAATGATGTTTTCCAGGGCGGCTGTAACTAATTCGCTTATGGATAAGATTGCTGCAAAGTGCAGGATCAAGCAGCCTGAGAGCGGTGAAGGTGTGGCAGATGACTGTTGCACTGGTGCAACTGAAGACAATGTAACCGGGCGTTCCACTGATGAGATCAGGGAGCGCTTAAATTTTATCAAGAGATTTATCTAAGGAGGATAAAGCAATGACTGTTAAGGATTTGATTGAAAAGAGAGCAAAGGTGTGGGATGCGGCGAAGAGCTTTGTCGATACCCACGAGAAGGAAAATGGCGTTCTTTGTGCAGAGGATGCGGCTACTTATGACCGTATGGAGAAGGAGATCGAGGATCTTACCGCTGCTATTGATCGCCAGCAGAGAGCTGAGGCAAGGGAGGCTGAGTTTAGTAAGCCTGTGAATGCGCCTCTTACCGGCAGACCTGCAAAGCAGGAAGTCGATGAGAAGGTTGGTCGTGCATCCAATGCCTACAAGGAAGATTTCGGGGCACATCTCCGTGGACAGAGACTTGTTCACAACGTGCTTTCTGAGGGAGTTCAGGCAGACGGCGGTTATCTTGTACCGGAAGAGTTTGAGCGTCAGATCGTGACAGGACTTGATGAGGCGAACGTGGTGAGAGGTCTTGCGAAGGTCATTACCACAAGTGCTGAGAGAAAGATCCCTGTTGCGGCTACACACTCTACCGCTGCATGGACAGCTGAGAATGGAGCTTATACTCCGAGTGATCCTTCCTTCGATCAGAAGACCATTGATGCGTTCAAGCTTACTGATCTTGTGAAGGTATCCATCGAGCTTCTTCAGGATTCTATGTTTGACCTTGAGTCTTACATTGCATCCGAGTTCGCAAGAGCATTCGGTATTGCTGAGGAAGAGGCGTTCTGTGTTGGTACAGGAACAGGTCAGCCTACAGGTATCTTTACTGCCAATGGCGGTCAGGTGGGCGTGACCGCAGCATCTTCTACCGCTGTGACTGCGGATGAGCTTATCAGCCTTGTATATGCGCTGAAGAGTCCTTATCGCAGAAACGCAAAGTTCCTTGCGAATGACGCAACCATTTCAGCAATCAGGAAGTTGAAGGACGGTAACGGCGTGTATCTCTGGCAGCCTTCCCTTCAGGCAGGTGAGCCGGACAAGCTCTTGGGCTATGACCTTTACACCAGTCCTTATGTTCCTCAGATGGAAGCCGGTGCTTTCTCTGTTGCGTTCGGTGATTTCAAGAATTACTGGATCGCTGACCGTTCCGGCAGGACCGTACAGAGACTCAACGAGCTTTACAGCACTAACGGACAGGTTGGCTTTGTCGCAACCGAGCGTGTTGACGGCAAGGTAATCCTTCCTGAAGGCATCAAGCTCCTGAAGATGAAGGCGTAAGTATAGCAGATAATGGGGCTGCCGTGTAAAAAGCGGCAGCCCGGACTTGGAGGTAAGAGATGAGCGAATATAACGCAAAGAATTATACAGAGCAGGGCGGCGAGGTCACCCATATCGGCGGTAAGATCGTGTATGACAATGGGCTGATGCCAAATCAGGCGGCTTGCACTGGCACATCGAACGGAGAAAAGGCTGTGAATGCTCTGCTTTTGAAGCTGAAGAATGCCGGGCTTATGGTGGGTGATGCTTTCACCATGCAGTATGCGGCGGTAACGGACAGCATTTCCGGTCATGCGGATCGCCAGTATAACACCGGAAAGATTTCCAGTGTTGCGGTGGATAATGACGACCACATCATTACCATTACGTTGTCTGACAAGGTGAAAAACCTTAAGGATTTCGATGGTGGTAATGGCTGGGGCGTGCATAAATGGCTTGGAGTTGGTTTGGGAGTTGGTATTTCTCCTATCACCGGACTGTATTACAACGGTTCAGTTCTTACAGCTGATGATGTGACTGAGGCTACACAGTGTGATCTTGATGCTGGATATTTTGTCCGTTGGGTTGCGGCTGATCTTGTGCTTGCAGGTGATAACACGGAGAAATCCGTTGATAACTTCACACTGTGGGCTGATGGATATGCAGAAACTGAGTATACGCTGAAGATTGTGGAGCCTGCGTAAGGATTATGAGGCGGTGGAAAAATCTGCCGCCTTAATTGTGAGGTGGAGCGATGATCGTAACTGTGGAAGAGATGAAGAATTATCTGAGGATTGATTTTGAGGATGATGATTCGCTTATAGAAAATTTCATATCCGCAGCTGAAAAGCAGTGCATGGATATCCTACGGACAGACGATATTTCGGATCTGGAAGCGGCGATGAATGGAAAAATTGCTGTGATGTTTACGGTGGCTTATCTGTATGAGCATCGAGAAGAAGCTGATCATCATGCACTGGATCTGACGCTTCGAGCCCTTCTCTTTGGAAGCAGGGAGGTGGGATTCTGATGATACCGGCATTACTCAATGAGAAGGTAACGTTTTTCAAGAATACGGTGGTCACGGATCCTGTCGGAAACCATACCAATGAGTGGGATGAGTATTATACCTGCTTTGCAACAATCGGCGGTGAGGGGCTGGCAAGCTCAAAGGAAAAAGAGATTGCCGGTACAACCGTTGATGATGGGGCGATGACGGTTACTGTCCGGTATTGCCAGAAGGCTTCAGTAATCGATTCCACTGGTTACAGGATTCTGTTTAAGGACGAGTTCTATGACATCGTGAACGTGGATCATATGAATTTTAAGAAAAAGTCTATGAAGTTCAGCTGTCGGAAAGTGAGGCGGTGATATGTATGGCTGCGGATAGAGTAAAGATTGACCAGATGGCGCATGTCATCATGGAAGGATTACAGGAATACGCCGATCTTGCTACGGATGATATGAAAGCGGCTGTTAAAAAGGCGGGCGATGCGGCAAAGAAGGATGTGCAGCAGGGAGCACCGGTTAAGTCCGGCAAATATAAAAAGAGCTGGACGGTAAAGACTACGAAAGAGAATTCAAATTCGTTGGAAGTCACGGTGCATTCGAGAAATCGGTATCAGCTGGCACATCTTTTGGAGTTTGGTCATGCGAAGAGAGGCGGTGGAAGGACAAGAGCCTTTCCACATATCGCACCGGCTGAGCAGAAGGCAGCGGAACTATTGGAGAGAGAAGTGGAGGCGGCATTGAAATGACGATTGAAGAGTTGGCAGCAATGCTGCAGGGGACGGGGATCCCGTTTGCATATGATCATTTTGCAGAGGGGGAAAGCCCGGAGCCGCCGTTTATCTGTTATCTTCTGCCGGGGAGTGATAACTTCGCTGCTGACGGCAGGGTGTATTTCAAGATAAATGAGGTGCGGATTGAGCTTTACACGGATAAGAAAGATGTGTCCGTGGAAAAGCAAGTGGAGGATGCTCTGGATGACCGGGGCATTTTTTATAACAAGAGTGAGGTCTGGATTTCAGAGGAACGGCTGTATGAGGTGATGTATTCCTTTGATGTGCCGGACGTAAGTGAAGATTAAGGAGGGTAAGAAGATGCCTAACAACAAGGTTAAATTTAATCTGAAGAATGCGCATTATGCAATGCTTCATATCGCTGCGGACGGCACAGTATCCTATGATACGCCGGTTGCTATTCCCGGTGCTGTGAGCATTTCGCTTGATGCCAACGGGGAACCTGAAAACTTCTATGCAGATGGCATTGCCTATTATGTCATCAATAACAACATGGGATATGACGGCGACCTTGAACTTGCGATGATCCCTGAGAGTTTCAGAGTCGATGCGCTGAATGAGACGCTGGATGACAACAATGTTCTGATCGAGAATGCAAATACGGAGCTGAATCCGTTTGCGCTGCTTTTCGAGTTCGACGGGGATGTGAAGCATATCCGTCATGTGCTTTATAACTGCTCTGCTTCGAGACCTGGCATTGAGGGTCAGACCAATGAAGAGAGCCGTGAGGTACAGACAGAGACATTGACTATTAAGGCAACGCCTCTGGCAAGCGGCGTGGTTAAGGCAAAGACCGGAAATACCACGGATAACACAGTTTATCAGAACTGGTATTCCAGCGTTTATATGCCGGAAGATATTTCCGGGGCTGATGTGGCTCTTTCGACTTTGAGCATTGGAGCGATAAGCCTTACACCGACATTTGATGCGGATGTGACAAGTTATACGGCGACTACATCCAACAGCACCAATACGGTGACTGCGACAGCGCACGATGAGAATGCTGGTGTGGTTATCACGGTAAACGGCAATTCCATCACAAGCGGATCTTCCGTGTCATGGAATGAGGGAGAGAATACCGTGACGGTGACTGTGACTAACGGCGGTTCCAGAAAAACCTATACCGTTATCGTCACGAAGGGTGAGTAAATCTGAAATAGGGTTCCGGGGCTGCGGTTTTCTGCGGTTCCGGAGCTTTATTATATGCATGGAATTGGAGGATAAAACCTATGAGCATGGTTAAAAAGATAGAGATTGACGGAAAAGAAGTTCCTTTCAGGGCTTCTGCAGCGATTCCGAGAATATACAGGATGAAATTTCAGAGGGATATCTATAAGGATCTGGCTGAGCTTGAAAAGGCGGTGGGAAATAATTCCGAGGAAGTCAGCAATCTCGATATGTTTTCCTTGGAGATGTTTGAGAATATCGCTTATATCATGGCGAAACACGCTGATCCGAGTATTCCTGATACGCCTGAAGAGTGGCTGGATGATTTTAATACCTTTAGCATTTATCAGGTGCTGCCTAAGATCATTGAGCTTTGGGGTCTGAACATGAAGACCGATGTGGAAGCTAAAAAAAACTTCAATCAACTGACCGGCAGATGACAACGGCTCTTTTCATGCTGAGGTGTCTGCAGGTCGGGCTTTCGATACGGGATCTGGATCTGCTTACTATCGGCATGGTGAATGAGATGTTTATAGAGAGCAGAAATGATGAGGTGGCTGACAAAGCATACCACAGGGTGGCTACTCAGGCAGACTTTGATGCCTGGTAATTATTTATGGAAGGGGGTGCCTTGATTGGCAGCGAGTCGAATAAAAGGAATAACAATCGAGATCGGCGGCGATACCACCAAATTACAGACTGCCTTGAAGGGCGTGAATACTCAGGTCAAGAGCACCCAGCAGCAGCTTAAGGATGTTGAGAAGCTTTTGAAGCTGGATCCGGGGAATACGGAGCTTCTGGCTCAGAAGCATAAATTGCTTGGAGAGGCGGTACAGGCTACTAAGGAGAAGCTTGAAACACTGAAGACGGCGGCAGAGCAGGCGAATACGGCTCTGGCAAACGGGGATATTTCCAAGGAACAGTATGATGCCCTGCAGAGGGAGATTATCGAGACTGAGAAAGAACTGGAAAAGCTGGAACAGCAGGCAAATGAATCTGCTACGGCGCTTCAGAAGATTGCTGCGGATGGCGAAAAGCTAAAAACCATGGGTGATAACGTCACTGAGGTGGGTAAGAAGTTCCTACCGGTGACAGCAGGTGTTACGGCTCTTGGTACTGCGGCGGTAAAGACAGCCGCTGATTTCGACTCTGCCATGAGTAAGGTTGCAGCGGTGTCCGGTGCGACCGGCTCTGACCTTGATAAGTTAAAAGAGAAAGCCCGTGAGATGGGTTCTAAGACAAAGTTTTCTGCTTCCGAGGCGGCTGAAGCTATGAATTATATGGCGATGGCCGGATGGAAGACAGAGGATATGCTTTCCGGTATCGAGGGTGTCATGAACCTTGCGGCTGCATCCGGTGAGGATCTGGCCACTACTTCCGATATCGTGACGGATGCGCTTACGGCTTTCGGATTATCGGCTCAGGATTCGGGACATTTTGCGGATATATTGGCAGCGGCAAGCTCCAATGCGAATACGAACGTCTCCATGATGGGTGAGACGTTCAAATACTGTGCGCCTATTGCCGGTGCTTTGGGTTTTAGTGCTGAAGATACCGCTGAAGCGATAGGGCTTATGGCAAATGCCGGTATTAAATCTTCTCAGGCTGGTACTGCTCTTAGAACCATCATGAATAACCTGTCCGGGGATGTGAAGATCTGTGGATCTTCTATTGGAGAAGTTACGGTTGCTACTACCAATGCGGATGGATCCATGAGGGATTTATCTGATATCTTGGCTGACTGTAGGACGGCATTTTCAGGACTGTCGGAGTCTGAAAAGGCGGCAGCAGCTGAAAGCCTTGTGGGAAAGAATGCGATGTCCGGATTCCTGGCACTTATGAATGCCGGGGAAGGTGATATTAACAAGCTTTCATCTGCTATTGAGAATTGCGATGGCTGTGTGGCTGATATGGCTGCCACGATGAATGACAATCTGGAAGGACAGTTGACTATCCTTAAGTCTCAGCTTGAAGAGCTGGCGATTTCTTTCGGTGAGATACTGATGCCTGTGATTCGGGATATTGTGAGCTGGATTCAGGGTTTTGTGGATAAGCTGAACAGCATGGATGAGGGCACAAGGAAAGTGATCATTACTATTGCGCTAGTGGCGGCGGCTATCGGCCCGGTGCTAATCATTGTCGGTAAGGTGATGAGCGCAATCGGAACCATAATGACAATCATTCCAAAGCTGGCAGGGGTTATCAATGCAGCAAAGGGAGCAATTGCAGCATTCAATGCGGTATGTGCGGCGAATCCGTATGTGCTGATCATTGCGGCGATTGTGGCTTTGGTGGCTGCATTTATTTATCTATGGAATAACTGCGAGGAATTCAGGCAATTCTGGATTGACCTTTGGGAAGGTATAAAAGAGATTGCTATTGCCGTCTGGGAGGCGTTGAAGGAATTTTTCACAGCAGCGTGGGAAGCGATCAAGTCTACGGCTGAGACTATTTGGAACGGGATCAAAAATTTCTTCCAAGGATTATGGGAAGGGATAAAGACTATTTTCCAGACAGTGGTAGATGCGATAAAGCTGATCATTACAACATATTTCAACATTTATAAAACCATCATTACAACGGTACTTACGGCGATACAGACTGTATTCACAACTATCTGGAATGCAATAAAGACCGTGGTGACTACGGTTGTGACGGCGATAAGCACATTCCTGACTACGGCATGGACGGCTATCCAGACCACGGCGACAACGATCTGGAATGCGATATCTAATTTCTTTACGACCATTTGGAACGGGATCAAGACGGCTATCACCACGGCGGTGAATGCTATTAAGAATACCGTGACTACGGCCTGGAATAATATTAAAAATACGGTCGTCAATGTCGGAAATGCAATAAAGACTTCCGTTACGAACCTGTGGAACAATGTGACTTCTGCTGTAAAAACTGCGATGGGTAATGTATTCAGTGCAGTAAAGAGCGGCTTTGCCAATGTGAAGGATCATATCACCGGCTTAGCGTCTCAGGCATTTAACTGGGGTAAAGATCTGATCATGGGTATCGTGAATGGTATCAAGAGCTGTATTTCGGCTGTTGGAGATGCCGTTTCGGCGGTGGCAGACAAGATTAAGAGCTTCCTGCATTTCTCTGTGCCTGATGAAGGACCTCTTACGGATTATGAGAGCTGGATGCCTGATTTTATGTCTGGGCTTGCAAAAGGCATTGAGAAGAGCAAGGGCATGGTCACGAAGGCGATGGATTCGCTTTCGTCCGATATGGTTATCAATCCTCAGGTGAATGCAATGCAGGCTTCACTTGCAGGCGGCGGTGCTGTGAGCGGCTCTGATCTGACAGGGCTTGTTTCTGCAATCAGGGAAGCTGTGAGCGGTGCCGGTGGAAATGACCGGGGTGGCGATATCGTGATCCCGGTATATCTGGGAGGAACCATGCTGGATGAAGTGATCGTAAATGCTCAGCAGAGAGCGAATTTAAGAAGCGGAGGAAGGTAAGATGGCATTTATTCAATATCTGAATTTTGACGGAACAGACCTTCCTCTGCCTGATTCTTATGAGGTGGACATGGAGGATAAGGAAGCAGATTCCGGCGGTGAGACTGAAGCCGGTACCATCCAGAGGGATGTGGTGAGAGCAGGTGTCCGGGAGATATCCGTTTCCTTTTCTGTTACGCCTACATGGCTGAGACTTTTGACAGAGTTTAAGCAGCAGGAAAGCATCACTGTACGGTATTTTGATCCTGAGACAGCTGAGATCAGAAGGACTCAGATGTATGTGGACGGATATAAGGCAAAGCTGGAAAAGGATACGAGCTATAAGGGGCTGTGGACGGTGAGTTTTACATTGAAAGAGTTTTAAGGAAGAAGGTGTTTTATGTATCCTGTATCGAGCGCATTCCTGCAGGCGGTGCAGGAGAATACAAGGAAATATTATTGGACGGGGAAGATTACCACGAAGAACGGCGTGGTTTATAACTTTGATGCTGAGGATATCGTTAAGGGGAGCGGGTATATTTCGAGCCAGTGCTGCGGATCCACGGAGATTGAGCTTGGTACGGTGTATTCGGCTGAGATGGGGATCACACTGCTTTCTGATATTGACCGGTACACGCTGGAAGATGCGCTGGTGGAGCTGACTTATCATCTAAGGATATCACATAGCCGGGATAGTGCTGATCTGGATGAAAATTATGATCAGACGGTTGAAGCTGACGGCATTTATGAGGCAATCCCTATGGGCGTGTTTGAAGTGTCAGAGGCAAACAGAACCGTCAAATGCCTGGAACTGAAAGCCTATGATTATATGCTTCGTTTCGAGAAGGATTTCAACGGCTTCGAGACTGTGGGTAAGGCGTATGATTTTATTCACCTTTGCTGTGAAGCGTGTCATGTGGAGTGTGCACACTCTCAGGCAGATATTGAGGCGATGCCGAACGGTAACGAGGGGCTTTCAATATATACAGACAATGACATTGAGACCTACAGGGATGTGCTCTATTACGTGGGGCAGGTGCTTGGAGGTTTCTTTTGTATAAACCGGGAAGGACAGCTGGAACTTAGGAAGTACGGGAATACTTCTGTGATGACGGTGGCAGGAAGGCACAGGTTTTCTTCCAGCTTTTCAGATTTCATAACCAGATATACGGCGGTATCGTCCACGAATATGCGGACAGAGATCGCTGAGTATTATCATTTGGAACCGGATGATGGGTTGACCATGAATCTGGGTGTGAATCCGCTATTGCAGTTTGGTTTGGAAGAGACAAGGCGTGAGCTTTGCGAGAATATCCTGGCTGATATTTCCGTTATAGACTATGTGCCGTTTGATTCGGATACTATCGGGAATCCGGCACTTGATATTGGTGATGTGCTGACATTTGTGGGCGGTCAGGCAGATGAAAACCAGATCAGCGCTATCACGTCCAATCAGGTGAAGATCTACGGGAAGCAGACGCTGAAGGGTGTCGGTAAGAATCCGAGGCTGGCTCAAGCGAAAAGTAAAAATGATAAGAATATTTCGGGATTGCTTTCACAGATAGAGGCAGGCAAGATCGGGATCCATACTTTTACGAATGCTTCTGCTTTTACAGTTCAGAACGTGGATACAAAGATCATTTCCATTGAGTTTGCGACATCCGAGGATAATCATGCTCAGTTCTTTGGGCAGGTGATCGTTGATGTTGATGCAGATGAGGTGACAAGGACGGCTACGGCGACCGGTAATGTGACGATTCCATCCGTGCCGGTAGATGAGCCGGAGCCGCTGGATCCTGATAATCCGGATGTTATAGGCAATACGGAAGAACAGACGGTGAACGTTTCGTTACCCGTATCATGGACTGAGGATGGTCATGCGGATGTGATCTTTTCCTTTGAATTCAATAACCAGATGATCCCGATACATTTTCCTCAGGAACACTGGTGCACCGGGCGGCATACGATCCTTTTGTATTATCCGATTGAAAACGTGGTAGCGAATTATACCAACACTTTCAATGTTTATATGCGGTGCAGTGGCGGTTCCGCTACGGTGGACACGGGATTTTGTATTGCTTCGATTTCCGGTCAGAGCATGGGTGCTGATGCCGCATGGGATGGCAAGATCGAGGTCGAGGAATATGTTGAGAGGTTCCCGATTGGTACCGGAAGTCTTGCAGGAAGGCTCAGGAGCGTTGGTTTTACCGAGAGTACGCTGTGGGAGATTCAGGAACTTGTGAAGAGGAATTATTCCGATACCAAGAGCGGAAGAAGTTCTATTGGCGGCTTTGCGGTGCAGGTGGATGTGTCCGGCAGCAATTCATAAGGAGGATGCGATGAGAAGATATACTGGATCTCTGACTGTTGAGTTGGAGGATGTGAATACCGGAACGGTGGAGACCGTGTCCGAAACAAATATGGTTACGAACCTTGTAAATGACCTGTTGGGAATGAATCCGATGGGTCTTTTTTACAAGACTTCGGGACAGTATGACGATATGGTGGTCTGGAATGATGAGATGCTTCCGATATGCCCGAACATGATCGGCGGTATCCTCATGTTTTCCAGCGCATTGACAGAGCAGGCGGGAAATATTTATCCGTCAACGGCAAATCTGCCGGTTGCCTATGCTTCAAATGACGTAAATGCTACGGCAAACGTGAAGCGCGGAAGCATGAACCTGACAGAGAGTATGGCACTTTCGGATGGATATAAGTTTGTCTGGGAGTTTACGCCTTCACAGGGAAACGGCACGATCGCGGCGATAGGACTGACTTCAAAGCAGGGCGGGGCGAATGCTTACGGCTCTGATGTGGCAGTGAATACGGCTCTTCTGTTGATCAGGAAAAACTCTCTGGATCTTAGTGTGGCATGGCTGAATACATTGTTCAGGGCTGTAGAAGTGGACTTTGAGAATGGTCTGCTCTACTCCATCGCTTATTCAAGTAATACGGTAACGATCACAAGGTATCGGATCCCGATATTCGATGTGGGCTTAAATGAGAAGCTTGATGATACGACGCTGACTTTGGAGGATACTACGGTGCTGCAGTGCTCTACTTTCCGCTTTTACGGCAGTTATACGCCGACAGGTATTTTCCTTGATGGCTTTGATGGATATTGGTACGGCTTTGCCAATCAGGGCAATTCATCCGGTGATGCAACGATGCTTTGGATCAAGATCAGAAAATCGGATCTGTCCTTTACGGAAGGTTCGTGGACGCTTTCCAATGCGAAGCTGAAGGTGGTGGGAAGCTTCAGGGAGGATTCCAGTTATCCGAACACCAAGAGAAATGCGGTGATAAGGAACGGATATCTGTATGTGCTGGGGTATGATGACACGAGCGTTTATAAAATCAATCTGGCAAATAGTACCGACGTGACTGAGATCAGTCTGGGCTTTACATCGGCCGGAAGTTCAATCTGTGGATCCGGCAGCTGCGAGGCAAGGCTGCTTATGATCAATGACATCATCATCGGCTATGATTTCATGATTGATGCCAATGATAACGTGATTGCGACCTTTGGCGGTACGAGGATGGATAACCTGGCAACGCCGCTGTTCCGGTATAAAGAGTTCGTGCTGGGCTGGGGCGGTTCCTACGGCAATGAGTACAGGTATAATTTCCTGCTCACGCCTTATCTGGCTACGATCTGCAATCTGTCGCAGGCTGTGGTCAAGAATGCGGATAAGACGATGAAGATCACTTATACACTGACGGAGCAGGTGGTGAGTTCCTGATCCGTTTTCACAATATGGGGCTTTATAGCGGCGGTTCTCATGGTGGGAGCCGCCTTTGTTTTGCAGAAAAACGGAGGGTTTGAGATGAAAGAGTTTTGGAACATTATTCAGGCAGGATTTACGGTGGTTGGCGGCTGGCTGGGGTACTTTATCGGAGGCTGGGATGGTCTGATCTATGCGCTGGTGGCATTTGTGGTGCTGGATTATATCACGGGCGTGATGTGTGCGGTCACGGACAAAAGACTTTCAAGTAGCATCGGCGCAAAAGGGTTAATGCGAAAATGCTGCATCTTCATCATGGTCGGTATCGGACATTTGCTGGATGCTCAGATTTTTGGAGAAGCTGGGGTCTTAAGGACGGCGATCATCTTCTTTTACATGAGCAATGAAGGCATTTCGCTGACAGAGAATGCGGCTCATCTGGGATTGCCGATTCCTGAGAAGCTGAGACTGGTCTTAAAGCAGTTACATACAAAATCTGAAGAAGAGGACGGTGAGGATGATGAAGTACAGTGAGAAGAATAAGCCGATGGTCTGCATGATGACACAGAGTACCTGTTATCGACAGACGAAGAAAATGAAAGTGCTGGGCGTGCTCTGGCATAGCACTGGTGCAAATAATCCAAATCTGAAGCGGTATGTGCAGCCGGATGACAATGCTACAGATAAGGATCTGATGATCAAGCTTTTGGGCAAGAATACCTATGGAAATGACTGGAACCATACATCTGTGCAGGCAGGGCTGAATGCATGGATTGGGAAACTGGCTGACGGCACAGTTGCGGCGGTTCAGACGATGCCCTGGGATTACAGACCTTGGGGCTGTGGTTCCGGGAGCAAAGGAAGCTGCAATACCGGATGGATCCAGTTTGAGATCTGTGAGGATGGACTGAATGATGCGGAGTATTTTGGGAAAGTGTACAAAGAGGCGTGTGAGCTGACGGCTTATCTTTGTAAGATATTCGGGATTGATCCGAATGGCAGCGTGAACATGAACGGGGTGAAGGTTCCCACGATTCTTTGTCATGCGGACTCTCATAAGCTGGGGCTTGGGAGCAATCATGGGGATGTGCTTCACTGGTTTCCTAAGTTTGGAAAGAGCATGGATACCGTGAGAGCGGATGTGGCGGCACTGATGGGTGAGGCTACAGGTAACGCTGCTGATGGTGGCTCTGTGGAGTCATCAGATGCTTCTGATAATGAGAAGAAGATCTGGGATTTCCTGATGGGCAAGATCGGAAATGCAAATGGTATTGCCGGTCTTATGGGAAACCTTTATGCCGAATCGGGACTCAGGGCGAATAATCTTCAAAATTCCTATGAGAAGAAGCTCAATATCAGCGATAAAGAGTATACGATGCTGGTGGATGGCGGCAATTATCCGAACTTTGTGACGGATAAAGCCGGCTACGGTTTGGCTCAGTGGACTTTTTGGAGCAGGAAGCAGGAACTGCTGGATTTTGCCAGGGAGCAGAGGAAGAGCATCGGAGATATGCGGATGCAGCTTGATTTTCTGTGGAAGGAATTGCAGAAGAGCTATCCTGCGGTGCTGACCGTGCTTAAGAGCGCTGATAATGTCAGGGAGGCTTCTGATGCAGTGCTTCTCTGGTATGAGAGACCGGCTGATCAGAGCGAGGCTGTCATGGTGAAGCGTGCAGGATACGGACAGAAGTATTATGACAAGTATGCCGGTGGTTCCGGTGGGGCTTCATCCGGCGGGATGAGTAATGCGGATTGTCCGTTCCTTGTGAGAGTGACGGCTAAGGATCTGAGGATCCGGAAAGGGAATGGAACCGATACGGCGTGGACTGGGAAGTATGTGCCGCCGGGAGTGTATACGATTGTTGAGGTGAAAGCCGGAAAAGGCTCTAATGCCGGATGGGGAAGGCTGAAGAGCGGTGCCGGGTGGATTGCGCTGATTTATTGTAAAAGGGTGTAAATTGAATATGGATTGAGGGAGTGCCCGTGGTTGTCTGATAATCAGATGATCACGGGCTTATTTTTATTGCGACATACAGTTGACGCTAATCTGTGATGAGATGTGATAGACTTCGATTACAAAGCAAGGAGGTAACGGCTATGGTCTATCGAATAACTGTTGATGGTAAAAGAAAATATGCTGAGGCACCTATCAAAGAGTACAGTCTCGAAGCGGATAATTTGGCGAGAGAAGGGATAATCCGTCATTTTCTGGATGATGAAGGTGCAAAGGAAGTTTTGTTTGATACGACTGTTGAAGAGGCTTCTGAGCTTCACAATAAAGCAAAAGAGTTTTATGACCAGCTTCTGGAATATAGAAATGTATGGAACGATCTTCCGGAGGAAAAGCCGTGGGGTGTAAACGAAATGTTTAAGCTGACTCCACAACTTATGAGGATATATGCACTTGCGATGGATCTTCCGTATCCGGAGTATACGGAAGATGCAGAATATGAAGAAGGTGAGATGTTTTCAGGAAAGGATGTCAGGTTTGAAGGTGAATATATATCATATTGGGCGGTAGCTCCGTATAGGGATAGACATGGAGACGGAGAGGTTTTTGAAGAAGCACTTTGGGAAGATTTTGTAACATTTATGCCTGCTCTTAAAGAAGGCGTGGGTGCATATGAAGCCGGTCTTGTTTGTGAGAGCCTATTCACATGGAGATACTATATTTTGCAATACTGTGGTAGACACATAAGAAATGCCATAACAGCTATGGGTGAGGTGTGTGAAAAGGCTGAAAGAAAAAGGAAGAAAAGAGATTACTGGGTTCAGGATTAAATTGGAGGATGAATGATGGATTACCACTTAATGTATAACGATCTAGTGGATAAAACAGCGGCTGTTTTTGCTGATAATGATGAAGCCTTAAACCGTATTCACAGGATGATAGGCTACCATCCCATGCAGATTATAGAAAGGGCAGATGAGCGTGAGCTGCTGGTCAGAGAGACAAGTAAGAAATTCCGTGTAGTATGTGGTTTTCTCAGGGATTTCATAGAGAGGAATTATGTCAGCAGGATAAAGCCGTTCAGAAGTTATTCTGGGCTGCTTCAGGCCTATGACCTGATCGAGCGATTCATGGGAGCGGAACTGGCACCGCTTATGTTGGAGGGGATAATCTCCATGAGCCTTGCGGGGGAAAAGCTGCCTTTTCAGAATCTATACCGGCTTTTTATCTATGATGCACCGGCAGATAAGAATGTTGCTTTGCAGCGGCTTGTGATATTCATCAGATCCCTCGAAGAGACGAAATGTTTCAATGAAGCCCGTGGAGCATGGGGAAGCGACGACCAGTCTCTGGGTGATTATTACAGCGGATGGTTCATGGATGCGGATATAACAGAATGGGATGATATGGATTCAATGCTTTTGGCAATTCGTGATGAGGATGCTTACAAGTGGTATCTGAGAAGCCTGATCTATCCGATCGTCATGCAGAAATTCGATAATACTGTTTTTGAGTTGCAGGGTGTAAAGAGCGACAGCTGGAGCAAGGCATGGGAGAAGATAAAGAATATCCCTGACATTGATGGAGATACGATTACAGTCGGAGAAAGCAAATATTCTCTGGAAAATGAAGGCACCATAAAGATGATCATCAAGGATGCGTATAGGCAGTACTATACGGATGCGCTTCACATGTATCATCCGATGTGGATTTTTGGAAGCAAGCTGTACTGGGATGTGCTCTTTGATTATCTGAACAATTTCCAACAGGATTTTGAACTGTATCAGATGCAGCAGATGATGGAGGCTTTATGAAAGATTTTATTTTTGCAATAGGCGGGATCGCACTGATCTGCGTAGGAGTATGGTTGTTCTTCAAATTGATATTTCATCCGGTACTGTTTGAGCTGGAACTTAGAAACAGGGGAGTAAAAGGTATCTCATATGTTATGACCGCAATCCAGCTCGCCGGGATCATTGCAATGTATGTATGCTACAACTACCGTAATCAGGATGGAGTAGATGCGTCAATAGGGTTCACTTTCATTGCCTTTGTTGTGGCTGCAATATTCGCAGCAAAAAGAGCTAAAAAGCTTCTTCTGACAGGAAAAGATATATGGCAGCTTATTTTGGCACAGGTGTTTTCGCCGCTAACGATTGTATTTGTGATCCTGCTTGCAAGCCTGGTGCTGGATAAGATCGGAAAGATTCTTTCGGGTGATTCAGATAGTGATAAATGATACCTTATATTTCATGGGAGGGAATTGTGCGGTGAAAAATAATGATGAAGGTGATGCTTTTGCAAATAATGCTACCGTGAGTATCAGTAAAGGAGCCATAGGTGAATTGGAACGGATCCTCGACAAAGGAAGCGTCATGATCAGATGGGGAAAGATTGTGTCGTCTATGAGTGATGAGGAACTGGCAATATTATCCACAGGAATGACTTGTAAGGGGAGACATTTCCTGTTGGCTGGGCTTACGGATGAACGACTTCCGATGGTGGCAAAGATGACGAAACTAATGGGAAACGATATGAAATATCCTGCAGCAGCTATAGCTCAGAGAATTATAGAAAAAATGAGAGATGGATGACAATACTGTTGTCGCCTTGAATTGATACAGTATAGAAAAAAACAAGGAGGTCACTATATGCTGTCAAAAGAAATCACAGATATTGAAACAAAGGATGGCCAGCTGATTGTAATTGCTGGCAGACCCAGTATGGGAAAAACAACATTTATGCTAAACCAGGTTAAGCCCTTATGTGGTAATAAAAAGGTTCTTGTGTTTTCTTTGGAAGAGCCAAAAGAGAAAACTGTGGAAAGGTTGGTGTCACTTTGCGGGAATGTGGATCATACGAAGATGTATTCCGGCAATCTTGATGACGATAATTGGAGAAATATTATTGGTGCCTCTAATTTTATTTCTGGCTGGAATCTGGTGATCGATGACGATGTAGATCCACCCGTTGAGCGTCTCTGTGAAAAAATAGGATAATGAAAAGGGAGAAAAATATCTCGATAGTTTTTATCGATTATATACAGCTGGTCGGTTGCAATCATAAAGTGAAGTCTCGCAAAGAGGAAATGACTTATATAGTGTCAAAATTAAAGAAACTCGCTGTTGAGCTATATATTCCTATTGTCATTCTGTCGCAATTATCAAGAGCATGTGAGAACCGGAAAGATCATCATCCAGTGTTATCGGATATTCGTGAAACTGCTTTGAAATCGGAGAATGTAGATACAGTTCTGCTGCTATATAGAGATGGTTACTATCATTGTGATTCATCAAATGGATACGGATGTGATCCAATGGATGCAGAAGTAATTGTCGCTAAGTATTCCAACATGCAAGGGGAACCATTAACGGTTCATAAAAAATTTAGCATAGAAAAAGGATGGTATTAGAGGAGGGCTTTATATGTTGTCAAAAGAATCTGGAAAAGAGTTAATGAAATACCAGGTCAATTATGTAGTAGTCGATATAGAAACAACGGGTATAGCTGCTGATAAAGATGAAATAATTCAGATATCAGCGGTTAAAGTGAATAGCGAAGATATAATTGGGGAATTTAATTCCTTCGTTAATCCAAATGTCCCGATTCCGCCGGAAGTAAGCAAACTGACTGGTATTACCGACATTACGGTTGAACATAGCCCTGTTATTAAGGGTGTTCTCTCAGATTTTCTGGACTTTATTGGAGATGATGTTCTTGTATGCCATAACGCTCCTTTTATTCTCGGGTTTTTGAACAGTGCAGCAAAGGAGCAGTTTGGAAAAGTAATTGGGAATGATTATATAGATACCAACCATATTGCAGGGAAAAGACTTCCCAAGGGACAACGCCGTTTTGTATCGGCACTTGCAGATTACTATGGAATAGACATCGAAGATGATTCTGACCTGCTGGCAGATTGCCATGTAGTTAAGAAAATATACGAATGCTTATTCCATAGGCGTAAGGCAAGTGCTGATGGTGTCATAGAGCTTCATTGTCATACAAAGATGTCAGAGGGGAAAGGTCTTATCGCACCGGAAGAACTGGTACGATATGCATACGATAAGGGGTACAAGTCAATAGCGATCACAGATTGCGGTAATGTGCAGGCATTCCCGGAAGTTTACCAAACTTGGCTTAAGATGTGGAACGAATATGAAGAAGGATGCCGTCAGATGGGTATTGAGGCTGATAAGAATGATTTCCTGAAAGTGATTTATGGATTAGAAGGAAATCTCCTTGCGGAAGATGGAAACGTGTTTCCGATATTGCTCTATGCAAAGAATGATGTCGGCATAAAAAATCTGTATAAGATCGTTACTGCGTCGAATCTGGAATACTATGAAAAAATGCCCTTGATACCAAGGGAATACCTTGATGAGCATAGGGACGGTCTGATAGTGAGCAACTTGCCGGATAAGCTGTTTGATGACAGGGCTTTTATAGCAGACCAGGTTGAATATGTAAAGCCGCTTCGTGAGGGAAGGTTTATCCCGGAATATCCTAACGCAGACGAAGAGCTTACAAATACATGCTCAGAGAGAGCGAAAGAGCTTTTTGGTGACAGTCCGGATTTTGAAGTTAGAAAGCGTATGGAACGGGAGCTTAATGCCATTAAGCAAAACGGATACTCTGGAATATACATGATGTGGCGGCAACTTGTCAGAAAATCTCTGGACGAAGGATATCCGACCGGAATAAGGGGATCGGTGGGTTCTTCTTTCGTGGCTTATCTCTGCGGAATAACCGATATTAATCCCCTTTCAAAGGAAAATGGAGGACATCAGATCCCGGTGGAAGTATTTATGGGCTTAGACCTTGACAAGGAACCGGATATTGATATCAACTTTGGATCTAATATCAGAGATGTGATACAGGAATATGTCAGTGAATTGCCCGGCATTGGGGAGACCTGTCATGCAGGTACAATAACCACAATGTTTGAGAAAACCGCTCGGAGGAAAGTCGAAGGTTTTTATGAAGAGAACGGTTTGACGATGCCGGAGGAGCAGGAGATCAATCGGATTATTGATAAGCTTGTGGGCGTGAAGACGAGAAATGGCGTTCATCCCGGTGGCATTATTGTATGCCCTGAGGGCGAGGAATTGGTGTCCTTTACTCCGCTTACACGTCCGTTCCCGGGAAAATGCGTAACAACGGAATTTGATTATCACAGCATCGATGATAATTTGCTGAAGCTGGATATACTTGGACATATACAGTACGACGTGCTTCATGTTTTAAAGAAAAAGACAGGTGTTAGTCTTAAGGATATCCCACTTGAAGATGAAAAGGTACTGAAGATGCTATGCGATGTGGAGTGCGAAGAAATAAAGGACTTTCCGGAGTTCGGCAGCGAATACACAAGGGCGATGATAAAGGTAGCGAAGCCGGAGACATTTGATGATTTGGTCAAAATATCAGCTCTTAGTCATGGAACGGAAGTCTGGTATGGAAATCAGATGGAGCTAATCGAGAGCGGTCAGATTGGGCTGTCTGATTGCATAGCTTCAAGGGATGATATCATGCTCTACCTCATGAATATGACCATGCCGAAAGCGGATGCGTACAGGATTATGGAATCGGTCAGAAAAGGAAAGGGTCTGACCGACGAACAGAAGCAGGTGATGAAAGAGATAGGGGTGTCTGAATGGTATATAAAAGTATGCGAAAAAATCCGATACCTGTTCCCGAAGTCACATGCTGTTTCCTATACGATGTTAGCTGTGCGGCTGGCATATTATATGGTTTATTATCCGGATGAGTATTCTGAAGCTTTATTAGAGGTTGGCTGATCAGATATCCATCAGCTCGCCGGTGTATTCATCGTATTCAAAGAGGAATGCTTTATATTTTCTCTCATAGTATATTTTGAATCCGGCACGGTTCAGCTCTTCAAAGTCCCGTTGCCGGGTTCTTTCGTTACTGTCGGGAAAAAGTTCATAGTACCCGGCTTTGAGATCCGGAAGTTCGGGAAAATCAGGCTTGTCGGGGACTTCTTCCGGAGGATACTGCTCCGGATCATTAAGAGAATCCTGAAGGGCATCCTCATATTCTTCCAGCAGATTCTCATAAATGTGAAGAGTATCAATGCTGATATGGGGAAAAGACCAGATCAGGGTTCCGATGCGGTTTAAGCGAAGGAGATGAGATCTGCGACGATCGGGAGCAGTTTCATCAAATATGGCATCATCTGTCTTTATATAATTGTTGTTTGCACGGTCAAGCTTAACATTAAGAAGGCCGCTATCCTTTATGTCCTTCAGATCGCGCTGAAGCATACGCCTTGATATATCAAATTCCCTCATGATATCATTCGGTCCGATTATCTTTGAGGCGGTAAGACGGTAGTATATTTTTAGCTGTCTGGTCATTTTTGAAAGCCGGTCTTTTTCCATACGAATACAAATCCTTTGACTAAGCGATGCGAATGTAATATACTGAATTATACGACATACCCTTGACGCAAATCAAGAGTATATTGTGATAAGATACTATCACAAGAAAGGAGCGCAGGGTTATGAAGATAAGGTCGGTTAAAGCAAAATATGAATTACAGGCGGCACCTAAACTCAAAATCTGCTTTGAGATTGACCAGGATGAAGCTGTGTGCGAGAGTAGATGCCTTAGTTTTGATCCGGAATCTGAGGATTATGGGCTTATAGGTATGCTTAGCATATATGATGAGACGGAAGACGGGCTTGTTCAGTCTTGGGAAGAAAAGCTTGATCTGCGGGGAAAATTACAATATGGCATTTTGGATGAACTGATAGAAAAAACCATATTCGACCGTATGAAGGCGATATGTGCCAATCCGGATGAAATGATAGGAAACTACAGGGTAGATGATCCGGCGGTAGTTTGGCTTGGTCGTAGGGAAACTTTTAACAAAGTGATTCGTGGTTGGGCCATACATGACCGTAAAAATTTTTCCGGGGAGATTCTTGGAGAAAAAGAAACTGGAGAAAGTGTCAGACTCTCCTTTCCTATGAATGCAGATGTTGTCAAAGAATTTGAAGGAAATACATTTATGGAAGTGCTTGAAGGAATAGAGGGTCATATGTAAGGAGAAGGCTATGGCTGCAGAGATTAAAGTTTACCAGGGGGATCAGATTGGCGGGTGTATTACTGTTATCTCTACTGACAGAACCAAAATAGTAATTGATTTCGGTGAAAATCTTCCGGGAGCAGAAAAGGAATCCAATGTTGATTTTGATTGGAAAAAGGAAAAGGTGGATGCGGTTTTCTTCACTCATTACCACGGTGATCACATCGGCAGGTTCATGGAAATCCCCGATGATGTAGATCTGTATATGGGAGAAGTAACCTTTAAGGTGATGTTGAACATCCGCAGAGCGATAAAGGATGAAGCTGCGGTGACAAAGCTGACCGAGAGGTTTGAAAATGGATCCATCACCTTTGTTGAGAGAGCGGTACCGATTTGTGTAAACGATGATATCGTAGTGACGGGCTACGAGGTAGATCATTCTGCTTATGATGCCTTTATGTATCTTGTGGAAGCAGACGGTACAAACATCCTTCACACCGGCGATTTCAGAGATCATGGTCACAGAGGGCATACTTTTAAGAATGGCAAAGATCATAATACCATGCTGGATGTGATCAAATACTATGTTCATAAGAACGGTAGGAAGGTGGATGTTCTTATCACTGAGGGAACCATGATGGGAGAGCGTGCTGAAGAAGAGAAATTTTCTGAAAAGGATCTGAAAAAATGGGCTACGGATTATTTTAAGGAACACCGTTACATATTCCTTAAGGTATCTTCCACAAATGTCGATACACTGGCAAGTTTTTATCAGGCGGCAAAGGTAAATGGAATGACCATGTATGCGAACAGTTATATCCTAAAACAGTTTAGGGTATATAGGACAGCAGGCAGGAAACACGGCACCAGAATGTATGATTTCTGGGACGCAAAGCAGATCCCGTTTATCTCTGATAGAGAAGATGCTGACAACACTGAGACATATCGGATACTTGATGATATGCGAAAGAATGGGTTTGTTGCTATTGTAGGTGAATATGATCATTATGAGAGGGTGATGGACGAACTGGCTGATGTGAATCCGGAAATGATCTATTCAATGTGGAATGGTTACCTGGATCCTGAGAGGGATGCGTACAATGAGAAGCTGGCAAAATTCTGTGAGAAATATCATGCATTTCAGAAGCATACCAGCGGACATGCATATCCGGAGTTTATTGCACTGGTGATTACAGCGGTTGATCCGCAGCAGATGATCTGGCCAATACATACGGAGAATGCGGAAGGGTTTATGAAGTTGGATATTTCGGATGAGCTGAAGGGGAGGGTGAGACGATGAAAGCTTTGAATGACAATGAAATTAAAGTATTTGAAAGCATGCCCGATCATAGAGCTGTGTCCGATTCATTGGAAAAAGCCTTCTGTTCTGGTGGCCTTAGTGAATTCAGAAAATTTATTTTTGCCGCCAATAACAGTTTGGAGAGAAAACACGAGGGATTAGCTGTATTGCTGAGGGGAAATGACGGTAAAATAATCGTCTATAAAGATAACCATAAAATATGGGAGCTATCAGTCTCAGAAAAGTCAAAAAAGAAAACAGTTTGCAAGGTTAGTTTTGACTTTAATCATGCCCGATATACAAAAGACTGGGATGCAAAGTACAAGAAATTACATGAATTGGGATTTAGTATTGGGAATCGTTCTAAATCAGAGGTATTACCTTCCGACATCAGAATAAAAATTGTTCGTAATGATAAAAAGGAAGTTACCGGTGGCGAGATTGGAATGATAAGCTGTACTAAGGAGTACTTTTCAAAGGACTTTGTGGAAGAAAGCTATAAGATTATTCATGGGTTGGTTAAAGATTTTTTTAGAAGCCAAAGCGAAGATTATTTTAGGAAGGCAGTGGCAACAGATCCAAAATATAAGAGCGTGGAAAATATCAAAGGGGCAGGAGCGAATGTTTTTATAGAAAAACGGTGGCAACAAAGATTATTGTTTCAATTTCAAAATATGAGTAATGGCTGCTATGCATATGACCTGGAATTTTCTCAAAAATATCCTGATAAGAAATATGTAGATAAATTTGCTAAAACTAATGGTGAAGAGTTCGCTGATGTTAAAGCGGAGGAAATAAAGAAGAAGCTAGGTACTAATGAACCGGATATGCTTGCCATCAGATACGAAGAAGGAGCACCGGTGGCACTAGTACTTTTGGAGGTCAAATCTACAAAAAGTGCTTGTGAGGGAAGTTCTGGAATAAGAGAGCACATGGAGGGAATGAAATCATATTCAGAGCAAGCTATTTTTATGCGAAACAGAAAACGTGATGCTTATGTGTCACTGTGCCAATATCATAGAATGGGGATTATTTCAGAAAATATAAGTATTAAGGAAATACCGGAGGATTTGCCTGTTGAGAAAGTAGTATTATTGACCAACGCAAACATTCCTATGGAAGAGGGTGTGAGGGCACCAAGTAGTGCTTTGGATTATTATAAAGATCATAAAGACGATATATTTTCATGGGCAAAGCGATACGGATGTAAGGTGTGGATCACAGATAGCAATTATTGGGACATTGATTTAAAAATTGAAGAGGTATCAATTTAATAGAATATGACGATTACAATACTGTTGTCGCCACAGTCTGATAACATGACCTTAGATTAAGGTGACAAACGCCAGTTATCAGAATGGAGGGCAGGGTCATGCGTGAGAATACATTTATAGGAACATATGGGCTGTCAGAGTCTCAGATAGAGCTTATCAAGGAAAACATCCCTACGAAGAAATGTGAGGTTATGAATACGGACTGCTTCACAGACATTATTGCCACCAGTGAGATGGCTGTTATTGTGGCGTGGGATAAGCTGTATGATGAAGACAGGGGAATATTGGTAGAATTCTATTCGGAGATTGCACCATTTTCAGAAACATTAATACTCATCGGAGATGTGGATATCCCGACAGATCTGAAAAAACATGTTTCTGTATATGATTCCTTTGACAGGTTTACTGAAAACATAAAGTACGTATTGTTGAGTGCATATCGACGGTCAAAAAAGAATGAGAATTTCAGCTCAACGCTTGCAAATTCCATCATGCTTCTAAGTTTGATCCGCAAGAAGCCTTACGTGACGACAAAAGAGCTGGCCGAGAAACTTGAATTATCAGAGAGGACTGTACAGAGGTATATAGAGACTCTTCGCATTGCCGGTGAATGGATAGAATACGATGTGTCTCATAGAGGCTGGATGCTACAGGAAGGCAAATCAATTTTGTGGGGCGATTTTTAATATATATTTTAAGTAGCATAGAAAATAGACCTGATGATGCCAAGGCTGTAAAAAATAGAAATGCATTTCTATGGACTCCAACGGAAAATAATCTTCACAATGCACCCAAAAACTGATCAAAACTGGCGGTGCTTGTAGTGAGAGGGAACAGGCCCTTGATACTACAGAAGGAGGTTTTGATCATGCCGAGAAAAAGAAAAGAGATCCCGGAACTGGAAAAGATGCTTCAGTACGGGAAAAAGAAGTTTGTCAGATACGATGAGGGAGCGAAGCTTTATTCGATGGGGCTTCACTCATTTCAGGATCTTGCCCGGGAAGCCGGGGCGGTGTATCACGTAAAACGTGTGGTGCTGGTGAACACCCAGATCATCGATGAGTATCTGGAAAGTTTTAAAGATTGAGAGGGAACTGCAGGTAGTGATGGAGCAGCTTCCCTCAAAAAGAATTTAGAGCGGGCGAAAAATCGGTTGACTTTTTGCCTGCTCTAAAGTATTATGATGGAGACAGACGGAGGTTTCGATAGACAATGGCAAGAACCGGTAGACCTAAAATGGATGATCCGCACAGCTACAAATTGACAGTGCGGTTCTCAAATGAACAGAAGAAACGGCTTGAAGCCTATGCTGAGAAATTCTCTCTGTCGAAGGCGCAGGTGCTCATGAAGGGCTTTGAAGAACTCTTGGAGAGGGACGAGAAGTCCGAAGAGAGCAAGTAGGAAGGCTGTTCCTCACTTCAGATAAAGAAAGTGAGGAGAAAGGATGGCAAAGACAAGAAAAGATTCTCGCGGTTATACGCTTAAGACCGGCGAGAGCCAGAGAAAAGACGGGCGTTACTCCTATTCCTGGACAGACAGGCTGGGAGAGCGCAAGGTAATCTACGCAAAGACGCTTCAGGAGCTAAGGCTGAAGGAGCGCAAGATCATCAGAGACATCGAGGACGGCGTGGATCCGCAGGCGGCTGAGAGGCTTACTCTGAATGATATTTACGATAAGTACATTGATCAGAAGTATGATCTGAAAGCCACCACAAAGGCAAATTACCAGTACACTTACGACCATTTTGTAAGAGACAGCTTCGGAAAGAACAAGCTTATTTCCATCAAGTATACGGATGTGAAGAAGTTCTATTACGGGCTGATCCAGGATGACGGACTTTCAAGTGCTACGCTTGACAACGTGCATACAGTTCTGCATCCGGCATTCCAGATGGCGGTGAGGGATGGAATCCTCAGGGTGAATCCTTCAGACGGTGTAATGGCTGAGATCAAGAAGAGCCATTTGTGGGAAAAGCCTAAGAGGCATGCGCTTACGGTTCCGCAGCAGAAAGCATTCCTTGGATACATTCAGGATAACCATCAGTATCACGGATGGGAGCCGATCATCACTGTTCTTCTCGGAACTGGGATGCGTATCGGCGAATGCCTGGGGCTCAGGTGGGACGATGTGGACTTCGAGCAGAGAACCATCAGTGTGAACCACAATCTCACGGAGAGGAATACCGGGGACGGCATGAAGCATATAAACACGCCGAAGACCGAAGCTGGCAAGCGGACGATCCCGATGATCGATGAGGTGTTTGAAGCGTTCCTGATGGAGTATGAGATCCAGAAGTGCGTTGGGTATCAGTCGGAGACGATCGAGGGCTATACTAATTTTATCTTCGTGACTCAGGGCGGCAGTGTGATGAAGCCCGGCAGTGTGAACAGGGCGCTCCGCATCATTTCAGATGATTACAATGAAGCCGAAACTGAGAAAGCAAAGGAAGAGGGCAGGGAGCCGGTGTTGCTTCCTCACTTTTCAGCCCATCATCTGAGGCATACCTTCTGCACGAGGCTTTGTGAGAACGAGAGTAATCTGAAGTTCATCCAGAGCGTCATGGGTCATGCGGATATCTCCACCACGATGGATATCTATGCGGAGGCTACCGAGGAAAAGAAGCAGGAGATCATCGGAGGTCTCCAGGGTAAGATCCTTTAAGGGATGTTAAAGGGTCGGCAACATTGTAAAACATTGACAGAAAACGACGTGCCTTTCACTTGAAAAGCACGGGACAGACATACATGAAGCCTGTTCGGGACAGAAACCGAAATCAAAGAGGTTTGACCACACATTTGACCACAAAATAAAATCGGCTATGGACTTCTATGGAGCTTGATGGAGGATAGGGTCTTTTGTGTAAGGATTTGAAAGCCTCTGTATGGACGGGTAAGGGTTGAGCGGAAAGACGACTCCCGACTTTGAAGAGCCTCAGCTGACGCAACCCTAGTAAATACAAGGGTTTGCGGACTTGACCGAAGATGAAAGTCATGCAAATGTACAGCAAAAATTCCAATCGAAATGAGCAGATATGCGGTAATATGAAGTTTCGATAGGTTTCCGGGATAACCGAATATAGTAAGACTTAAGGACACTTTCTAAGAAAGAAATTTCTGGAGAGTGTCTTTTTTTGTCTGTTGTTATGGTGAAAAATCTTTGGAACTGTCAGTCAGATTTTTCAGATTTACAGGTCAGGAAGGAGGAGAACCGCAAATGTACGGTACAGCGATAGTGCATGTGTTGTTGCATCACACAAAAAACCACATGAGCCTGCGGAAAAACAAGTCGCCATAGGAGGAGATATCGCAATGGAAAACAGAAACACCAGGTTTCCCGAAGACCTTGTAAATGTAAGGGTGCAGGCAAATACATCATACCAGATCAAAAGGGTGATTGAGCTTGTACAAAGTGAAAAAGGATTAGAGCTGATGAGTTGCTCAAAGATTATGCCGAACTCAGGATCCGGACCGAGGCTCCGACAGTTCGCAACGTTCAAGGATTTGAAATACGAAAAGAAACAGCAGCAGAGGAAAAACAAGCAAAGGAACTTCAGAAGAAAGTTCTGATAAGGAGGATGCTCATGTGTAAAGTGATAGCAATAGCCAATCAAAAAGGCGGGGTGGGAAAGACCACAACCGCCGCAAATTTAGGAATCGGACTTGCAAAAGCAGGAAAGAAAGTGATCCTGATCGATGCGGATGCACAAGGTTCGCTCACCGCAAGTCTTGGATATGAAGAGCCGGATGAGATGGAATACACGCTCGCCACGGTTCTTGGCAAGATTATAAACGAAGAGACCATAGATCCGCAAGAGGGAATTCTGCACCACGAGGAAGGTGTGGATCTGATGCCCAGCAATATTGAGCTATCCGGGTTGGAAGTATCTATTGTAAATGTAATGAGCAGGGAGACTGTACTTAAAGAGTACCTGAGTATGATCGAGCAGGAATATGATTATGCTCTGATCGACTGCACTCCCTCACTTGGAATGGTTACGATAAATGCTCTCGCAGCGGCGGACAGCGTTCTTATACCGGTACAGGCAGCATATCTGCCGGCTAAAGGATTAGAACAGCTGATCAAAACAGTTCGCAAGGTAAAGAGACAGATCAACCCGAAGCTAGAGATAGAAGGCATATTGCTGACTATGGTGGATGGCAGAACAAATTATGCAAAAGAAATCATGCAGCTTCTTGAGGAAGGGTATGGCAGCCAGATCCGATTCTTCAAAAACATTATTCCTCTGTCTGTTCGCGCTTCAGAAATATCAGCGATAGGTGTGAGCATTTATGAACATGATCCAAAAGGTAAGGTTGCTGAAGCATATACCTCTTTGACAAAGGAGGTGCTTGCAGGATGAGCAGGAGTATAGCAGGAAAGATAAAACTGAATTCTTTTGCTGATATTGTTGGTGGAGATGATACCGCCGTTACAGAGGTTCCTTTATCGGATCTCCATGAATTTAAGAATCATCCATTTCGAGTTTTGGATGATGAGAAGATGGAGGAAACGGTTGAAAGTATCAAAAAATATGGCGTTCTGATGCCGGGAATTGTCAGACCACGAATGGATGGAGGCGGTTATGAGATAATAGCCGGTCATAGACGAAAGCGAGCCTGTGAGCTTGCAGGGCTTGCGACAATGCCGGTTCTGATTAAGAACTACACGGATGATGAAGCTACCGTAACCATGGTAGACACTAACATCCAGCGTGAGGATATACTTCCGAGCGAAAAGGCTCATGCTTATCGAATGAAGTTTGATGCTATGAAGCACCAGGGTTCCGCTGGAGGCAGAACCGTAGAAAGTATCGGTGAAGCTGCCGGCGAGAGTGGTAAGACGGTACAGCGGTATATATGGCTATCCAACTTGTCAGATACACTCCTGGGCTTTGTTGATGAAAAGAAATTGCCAATACGATCCGGTGTTGAGATCTCGTATTTGACAGACAAGGAGCAGGGCTGGATTGAAGAGATCGTTGGATCTGCTGGTGTAGTAATCACACCGGCGCAGGCTGAAAAAATCAAAGGATATTCACAGAGTAAAGAATTAACTAAGGCGCTTTTGAATGAGATTCTTTCAGAGGAAAAGCCTAAGCCGAGAAAGATTACTTTTAAGGGAGAGAAGCTATCAAAGTACTTCCCGGAGGATATGCCCGTGGAAGAAATAGAAGAAAAAATCATCAGGATTCTTGATGAATGGAAGGATAAAGGAGGTCGGTGACCATGGGGATACGATCCAGCGGTTGTGCTGCCGTAGATGCAATGGACAGAATACGAATATCGGGAAATATCATTCCTCAGAGCTGGTACAAGGAGATACTGCGCGATAATGGCAAGCCTTATCTTCTTGCTGTTACATTGCTTGCGGATATCGTGTACTGGTATCGCCCCGTAGAAGACAGGGATGAATCATCCGGTTATGTGATCGGATTAAGAAAAAGATTCAGAGGTGATCTGCTTCAGAAAACCTATGATGAGTATGCGAATCTGTACGGAGAATCAAAGCGAACGATCAAGGCTGCACTTGACCGACTGGAGGAGCTTGGTCTGATCAGAAAAGTCTTTCGGGATATCAAACTGAAAAATGGAACGAAGATTCCCAATGTCATGTATATTGAGATCTTTCCGAACAGAATTGAGGAGATTTCCCATTATGATATTGAACCTTCATCTTTAGGACCGTCGGTCCCGAAGTATGAAAATGATGAGTCAGATGTTCCTGCATCTGAGGCATATATACCCTCCCAAACCGCTGATTTGGCGGGTTCTGATGGGGGTGGTACAAAATTTTGTAGGACCTCCTACAAAAAAATGTATGACCCCCTACAGAATAATGTAACACGTCCTACGGAGGAATGTACCCATGTCCTACAAAATGATGCAGGATATCCTACGCCGAATGTGGGGACAAATACATATATTACTACAGAGACTACAGGAGAGAATACGACACAGAACACAACAGAGATTACTCACAGAGAGAACAGTCCAGTCATGTCTTGTCAGGCAGAGGATGTGGATAACTTTGACGATGATGAATTGTCAGATCCTGTGGATTACTCGAAGCCGATAACGGTAAAGATGCAAACACCTGTAGACAGACGGACTGACAGAGATATCTATATCGAGATCTTAAAGGATCAGATTCAGTACGACCGTATTCTTCAGGAGGATACATATGGTGAAAAGGTGAATATCGTTGATGGGATCCTAAACATCATAGCTGATATCGCAACTACTGTTCCACCGGATGGATATGAACGGGTGAATGGAAGACAGTATCCCCATGAGGTTGTAAAGAGCAGACTCTTAAAAATGGATTACGAGACGATCATCCATGTGCTGGACAGATTCAAGGAAAATAAAACTGAGATCCGAAATATGAGGAGCTATCTTCTGACAGCACTTTATAATGCCAGGGATGAAAAAGATATCCAGTTCCAGAACTTCTTCAATCACAGCTATTATGGCACTGACTGGACACAACAGAGAAGGGAGGACTGATTGGATGATTTCATTTGCTGAAAAATATCCTGATCTCGTTTCGGAATGGGCAAAGGAAAATGAGATAAGACCTGAGAGCATTTCATATGGATCAAATAAAAAGGTTATTTGGAATGGGAGCTGCGGACATACATGGACAGCATCGATCAAGAACAGAGGAAATAATCATGGGTGCCCGTATTGCTCAGGTAATAAAGTCTTGAAGGGGGTGAATGATCTGGCTACTTTGTATCCGCATCTTGTTGAAGAATGGGACGAGAGTAATAGACCGCTTATGCCGGATATGGTTTCAAGAAAGGCCAACAGAGAGATAACATGGAAATGTCTTCGTTGCGGTCAGACATGGCGCTCCAGGATAGCCGACAGGACAGACGGACATGGATGCCCTGTGTGCTCCGGAGAGCGACTTGTGAAAGGGATAAATGATTTTGCTACAGAACATCCTGAACTTGCTGCGGAGTGGTCAGGGAAGAATGATAAGGATCCTTCAGAGGTCAGATCAAAGTCCAGGGAGAATGTCTGGTGGAGATGTGGTAGTTGCGGATATGAGTGGAAAGCAGTGATTGACAGCAGAGTTAAAGGTTCTGGTTGTCCTGAATGTTTAAGGCAGGAACGCCTGGCGAAAGTTCCATATAGCAACGCTGAAGAAGAGATGGTCTTCAAGAATAATGTGATTGCTTATTATGCGAACATTGCCAATGCTGAAGTGATAATGGGAAGTGATGACATTATCGGAGTTCCGCTGGATGTATATTTTCCCCAATATAAGGCCGCAGCAATTTACTCAAAGCCTCTGATAAGGGACTGCCTTGTACGGCGAGAAAATGCAAAGAACTGGCTTTGTCTGAATGCAGGGATAAAACTGTTTCGCATAGCTGATCCGGGATCTGACGATTACGAAAACTGTATCTGTATTACTCTTGAGAACAGATCGCTTGAAGTCCTTAGTTTGGCGATACAAATGATCTTCGATATGCTCGGAATTGATGCAGATGTTGATATAGAAAGGGATTTACTGGAGATTAAAAGTATTTCAAAAAAGTTTTGAAAGTTGCGCACAACGCAACATTTTTGTGGTAAGATCTGAACGAAGTTCAGATCCGGACGAAAACAAACGGCGATAGGGCAGTTATGAGAGAAATCTTGTAGCTGCTCTTTTTTTGTGAACTTTAGGACCGTCGGTCCTGAAGTTGGAAGGAGAGAACATGGAGTCAACAAGAGATATCAGAAGGATGATCGACAAAGAAATAAAGAAAGGAAGTGCTCCGATGGCATTTGATCATATAGATTACAGACCTGATGCATTACAGGAGATCACATCAGAATCAAAGTTGAAGGAGGTTCTCGTTTATCTTTTGAGAATTGCAGAGTATGAAAATCTGGCAAATGATATGACGAGAAATAATGTTTATACCGAAAATCATCTTCTTCGCGGGGATAGTTTCCACAGGCGGAATAATGTGATGGAGCGTAATGCCAACTATCTGAACGCAATAACCTATGCCAAAAGGCTTAAGCCGGTGTATGAAGGCAAAACCTTTGTGGAAACAGTGCCATGCTTCTTTTCATTTCCGGAGGCAGAGCTTGATCGGTATCGTTTTGTATATGAAGGAACTGAAACATATGCATTTCCTCTTTCGGGAAAGCATATTATAAACGGATTATATCTGCTCAGCATTATGAATCGAAAAGACCTGGCATTCCGGGATGTTCCATATTATTTAGAAGGGGATCTCAATAAACAGATCTATCATCTGTCAGATATTCGGGCGGTCCCGTTTCAATGTATGCTTTTGGATGATATGCATCCGGTGGATGGATTGTTTGAAGCAAAACTCTATACGATATATTTTTTGAAATAAAGTAACTTGCAAGGAACAGCGTTAAGCGCGGGTTTGAGAGAAATCTTGGATCCGCGCTTTTTTGCGTTTAAGGAACTTTAGGACCGACGGTCCTGAAGTGGAAAGGAGGATGGATTGCAGCTTGAAATGACAGAGAGTGAAATATGCCACAGATTCCGGCGAAACGGCGGTGGAAAGCGCATGATACCGATTCTCGCTCAGCTTAATGCTGTAGATGATGAAGTGATCTGTGACATCCTGTGGCGTAACAATCTCTTGAAAGAAAAACCGAAGTTTCTTCATCAATACGATTACGCGTGAGGAGGTAAAGGATGGCAGAAGAGAAAAAGCTGAGCAAAACAGCTCAGGCAAGAGAAGATGCAAAGAACAGAAGGCATTTTAAGGAAAAATGCTATGAAATACTGATGACAAAAATGCTGGAGAATTCCATTGACATGAGAACCTCCAACAAGATTCAAATTCAGATCACAAACACTAACAGATATTTCTCGGTGAGAAGATATGGTCAGTATCTGAATATCGCGATTTTCACCAGTGGAGACATTGATGTGACCGTAAATGAGGCTTGTCACATCGAGCACAAGCAGCGCGTTTTTGAGTTTACGACTGACCTGTATAAACAGGAGAGATTCTATGATGAATTTTCTACAATGCTGGATTGGCTGTTGCCATTGGGCTTTGGTGAGAGTGACATTGATATGCACACATTCATGGATTATGTGGAAGGATCAGGAGATGTGATCAAAGCATACGAGTCTCTCATGGAAGACAGGAAAAAGTATCACGACGATTATTAAGGAGATCAATATGAAAAGATTCTTACGCAGGCTGGTGGTGCCTCCCTGACGCCACTGCAAATACAGGGCTATGCCCGGAAAGGAGTAACAGATGCATGAAGAAGTAAATCAGAAGGTCGTATCCCTCGGGATCCGAACAGGAAAGCTTACTGCGAATGTGCTGGCTAAGGCTATGAAGATGTTTTTGGATGCACAGAAGCAGAAGTCACATCAGTTCAAACACGGGAAACAATCGTTAAAACAGCTGATGGAACAAAATGCCGGGGCGACAAATATCGAGGTGGACGAGAGCAATATCAAGTCCTTCGACCGCGTGGCGAGAAAGTATCATATCGACTACGCTGTGAAAAAGGACAAAACGCTTGATCCACCGAAGTATTTCGTTTTCTTCAAAAGCAGGGATCAGGATGCGATGACGATGGCGTTTAAGGAGTTTATTGCAAGTAATAACCGAAAGAAGGAACGCACACCGTTTAGGCAGGTTTTGAAGAAGTTCCGCGATCGTTCCATGAGTATGGACAAGAACCGCGAGAGGGAAAAGACCAGACAGAAGAACAGGGGGCAGAGCTTATGAGTGAAGTAAAAAAGCCTGCCGCCAAAAAGAGTACCGATAAAGGCAGAACAAAGCCAAAGAAAAGCGGTGCGAGGAAACCGGCGCAAAAGCAATCAGTTAAGAGTAATCCAGTTGATCAGGCACTGACATTGGTAGCGAAGAAGTTTGTCAAAGCAGGCGGCACAAAGCTGCTTTTGAAAGTGTTCCCCTATCTGCTCTTTGGATACTTCGGAAACAAGATGGCATATGCGTACCGTGTGACGGAAGCACCGGACTTTTTCAATAAACTGATGGGAAGTCTTTCCAATCTCGGACCGGCCTTTGAGAATATCCTGCCAAGTTTCAATCTTGCAGATCTGCTCTTCGGAGCGGTATTCGGAGTTGGCATGCGACTTGTTGTATATTTCAAAAGCAAGAATGCAAAGAAGTTTCGCAAGGGTGAGGAATACGGCAGCGCTCGGTGGGGCAATGCCAAAGACATTGAACCATACATGGATCTGAATAATCCGGAGAATAACGTGATCCTTACCCAGACAGAAGGACTTATCATGAATGGTAAGCCAAAGGGGCCTAAGTATGCCAGGAATAAAAACATCCTGGTCATAGGTGGATCAGGTTCCGGTAAGACTCGCTTTTTTGTGAAACCGAACTTGATGCAGCTCCATTCTTCATATGTGGTAACGGATCCGAAAGGAACCGTTTTGCTCGAAGTGGGCCAAATGCTTTATGATGCCGGATACGAGATCAAGGTACTCAACACGATCAACTTCAAGAAGTCGATGCACTACAATCCCTTCGCCTATCTTCACGATGAAA
>Ga0310695_10001376_pt1 | contig 57927 bp, 48 predicted proteins | sample RumenRJG_04DNA_FD_203882 | JGI IMG/M metagenome (GOLD analysis project Ga0310695, IMG submission 203882) | Bovine rumen microbial communities from Lethbridge, Alberta, Canada - RJG_04 (v2) (version 2) | ecosystem: Host-associated > Mammals > Digestive system > Stomach > Rumen | place: Canada...
TGATTACATGAATTACGGATATCAAAGCTCAAATAAGAACCACGCGTTAGGTTATCTGTCATTTTGTAATTACCTTAGAAAAATAAAACCGCTTAGAAGTCTATTCTAAGCGGTTTATCCACTGGAGCTTGTGACGGGACTCGAACCTGCGACCTGCTCATTACGAATGAGCTGCACTACCAACTGTGCTACACAAGCATTGTTAAATTTTTGAATTTGTAAGGTGCTGCACGGCTGTCGCTTTATGTTCAGTCTGCGACCTGCGCATTACGAATGTGCTGCACTACCAACTGTGCTACACTAGCATATTAAATTTTTGAATTTGTAAGGTGCTGCACGGCTGTCGCTTTATAATCAGTCCGAGACCTGCGCATTACGAATGCGCTGCACTACCAACTGTGCTACACTAGCATATTAAATTTTTGAATTATGTAAGGGTGCTGCACTGGCTGTCGCTTTATAATCAGTCCGAGACCTGCGCATTACGAATGCGCTGCTCTACCAACTGAGCTATTCCAGCATTAATTATTAAATTTTTTGTAAGGTCTGCACGGCTGTCTCTTTAAAATCACTCTGCGACCTGCTCATTACGAATGAGCTGCACTACCAACTGTGCTACACAAGCATATTAAATTTTCGAATTTGTAAGGTGCTGCACGGCTGTCGCTTTATTTTCAGTCTGAGACCTGCTCATTACGAATGAGCTGCACTACCAACTGTGCTACACTAGCATATTAAATTTTTGAATTTTGTAAGGTGCTGCACGGCTGTCGCTTTATTTTCAGTCCGAGACCTGCTCATTGTCGGTCAGAAATAAGTCGCACTGTTTCGCTTTCGCTCGCATTGCTCCATATTTCTTTCCTTCGCAAACTCCCTTCATCTGCCACTGGCAGCGGTCGTCTGCTCAGCAAATTCGCTGCACGGGGAGCTGTGCTACACAAGCATTATTAAATTTTTGAATTTGTAAGGGCGCTGCACGGCTGTCGCTTTATTTTCAGTCCGAGACCTGCTCATTGTCGGTCAGAAATAAGTCGCACTGCTTCGCTTGCGCTCTCATTGCTCCATATTTCTTTCCTTCGCAAACTCCCTTCATCTGCCACTGGCAGCGGTCGTTTGCTCAGCAAATGCGCTGAACTACCAACTGTGCTACACTAGCGTTATAAAGGTTAGGGCGGAGAGCGGAGAAATGATGACAGACCGCATAACACTAATATTATACAATGCCGGAAGAAAAATGTCAAGTATTTTTTCAGAAAGTACTTGACAAACGAGAGAACATGGTGTATAATGTGTAAAGTGATTTTAGATTACACCACTACAGGAGTTTCCATATGGCAAAGGAACTTAAATTTGTAATGTTGCTTGACTGCTACGGTGACTTGCTTACAGAGCATCAGCGCAGTGTTATGGAGCAGTATTACTGCGAGGACCTTTCCCTCGCCGAAATAGGTCAGCCGCTTGGCATAACCCGTCAGGCAGTAAGAAGCCTCATCAAGCGTACAGAGGATATACTGCTGAATTATGAGGAAAACCTCAGATTCGCGGAAAGGCTGGGAAGACTGAGAAACTGCTTTGACAGTATAGCAGCAGCGGCGGAAACAATAGAGAGTGAAGATATAAAAAAAGAAATACTGATGCAGGCAGAAAATGGAAAAAGACTGCTGTAAATATAATTTAGGAGGCTGTCCCCGATGGCATTTGAAGGACTTTCCGAAAAACTGAATAATGTATTCAAGAAGCTCAAATCGAGGGGAAAGCTTACAGAGAGTGACGTCAACGAGGCAATGCGCGAGGTAAAGCTGGCGCTGCTTGAGGCTGACGTAAGCTACAAGGTAGTAAAGGACTTCGTCAAGAAAGTATCAGAAAGAGCCGTAGGCGAGGAAGTACTTGCAAGCCTTACTCCTGCGCAACAGGTAATAAAGATAGTTGATGAAGAGCTTGTTTCCCTGATGGGCAACAGCAATTCAAGAATAAATTTCGCATCAAAACCACCCACGGTCATTATGATGTGCGGACTTCAGGGTTCAGGTAAGACAACTCACGCTGCAAAGCTTGCAAAGATGCTTAAAAAGGAAGGACACCGTCCGCTCCTCGCAGCCTGTGATATTTACCGTCCTGCCGCTATAAACCAGCTTCAGGTAGTTGGTAAGAAGGCCGACGTAAAGGTATTTGAGATGGGTCAGATAGACCCTGTTATAATCGCAAAACAGGCTCTCGCACACGCTAAGGACTATGGCCACGATGTTCTCATTATAGATACTGCCGGACGTCTTCACGTTGACGAGGCACTAATGGAAGAGCTGAAAAAGATAAAGGAACTCACAACCCCTGATGAGATAATGCTCGTTGTAGACGCTATGACAGGTCAGGACGCAGTAAATGTTGCCAAGGCTTTTGACGAAGCAGTAGGTATAACAAGCGTGCTCATGTCAAAGCTTGATTCAGATACAAGAGGCGGTGCTGCACTTTCAGTTCTCGCTGTTACAGGTAAGCCGATCAAGTATGTGGGCATGGGCGAAAAGCTCGACGATTTCGAGCAGTTCCATCCCGAGCGCATGGCTTCACGTATCCTCGGCATGGGAGATGTTCTCACCCTCATTGAGAAGGCGGAGAACGTCATGACCAAGCAGGACGCTGAAAAGCTCACCAAGAAATTCAAGGAGAATACCTTCGATATGGACGATCTCCTTGACCAGATGAAGCAGATAAAGCGCATGGGTTCAATGAAATCTATCATCGGTATGCTTCCGGGTGTATCGGATAAGATAAAAGACGCCGATATCGATGACAGTCAGCTCGGACGCATCGAGGCGATAATCACATCAATGACCAAGGCAGAAAGAGCCAAACCCTCTATCATAAATCCTTCACGCAAAAAGCGTATCGCAGCGGGTTCGGGTACAAGGGTAGAGGACGTAAACCGCCTGCTGAAGCAGTTTGAGCAGATGCAGAAGATGATGAAGCAGTTCACAGGCAAAAACAGCAAGATGAACCTTCGTAAGGCTCGTAAACAGCTTGCCGGCATGAATTTTGACAAAATGACAGGCAAGGGCGGCGGAGATCTGCCGTTCTGAGATAAATGATGGATATTCCTTTTGTTCTGGCGCGGTATCGCCGCCATCATCATTACCAACACAAAACAGCAGCCGGAAACATTATGTTCTGGAGCGGAGCACTTCTTGTGGCGGTATCAGCTTATATGCTGAAAGCCAGAAAAGACCCCGAATCCAATCAGAATCTTAAAAAGATACTGAGTGCGATAGGCTTTGCTCTTGTGCTTCTCTCATACGTTGTTGACCTGTTGATATCATAAAGCATTCAATGCGACGTCTCCCGCCGCTTGATATACAATTACTTATACGGAGGTGAAAAAAATGGCAGTTAAAATCAGACTCAGAAGAATGGGCGCTAAGAAGGCTCCTTTCTATCGTGTAGTTGTTGCTGATTCAAGATACCCCAGAGACGGCAGATTCGTTGAGGAGATCGGTTACTACGATCCTACAAAGGAGCCCTCTGTTGTAAAGATCGACGCTGATAAGGCTAAGGAGTGGATCGGCAAGGGTGCACAGCCTACTGACACAGTTAAGGCTATCCTCAAGAAGGAAGGCATTCTTTAATCAGCTTTGCTTAGGAAGAGGTGGGACATAACGTCTCTGCCTCTGTTCCGAAGGCTTTTCGGAGGTTACGTAATGAAAGATTTACTCTATGCGATCGCTGCTGGTCTTGTTGAAGATAAGTCGGCTATAAAGATCGTTGAGGACGAGCCTGATGCAGAGGGAGTAATCGTATTCCATCTCTCAGTAGCTCCTAACGATATGGGTCGTGTTATCGGTAAGCAGGGTAGAATCGCAAAGGCACTCAGAACTATCATGAGAGCCGGCGCAGCTAAAAAAGACCTTAAAGTCTCGGTTACGATCGAATAAGAAATATCCGCCCGAAAAGGCGCTATCTCCCCCATTAGAGTAAAGGAATGGGTGCGGCGCTTTTGGCAAGGCGGATTTTTTGTGGGATAAAATTATGCTTTTCTTTTACAAATAATAGACGGCATATCAGTTTATAATTGATAAAATCCACAAAAATATGTGAAATATTTGTGGTACTACTTGAATATAGATTCCATATATGATATAATATATTTCAAATATATAAGAGAGAGGATAGAACTATGAAACTGCAGCAATTGGAATATGTCATTGCGATCGCTCAGGAAGGCAGTATCACTGCTGCCGCTAAGAAATTATATCAGGCTCAGCCTAATATAAGTATAGCTCTTAAAGAGCTTGAATCCGAGATAGGTACTCAGATATTCTGGCGTACCCCTAACGGTATGGTGCTTACTCCCGAGGGAGAGGATTTCCTCGTAAGAGCTAAAGAAATAGTTGAGAGTATGCACAGTCTTGAATCAGATTATTCTCACAGAGCCGACGATACTATCGCCCTCAGAATTGAGGCAAACATATCTACGTATATGGCTGCCGCAGTCGGAGTATGGGTGAATTCTCTCGACCCTGCTGATAAGCTTAATATACACCTCATCGAGATCCCGTCAAACAAGGTCATCGACGATGTAAGCAGCGGAAGAGCCGATATCGGTATTATCCGTATCCCTTCAAGTCAGCTCGGTGTCTATGCGGAGCAGCTCAAGAGCCGAAAGCTCAGCTGCCGTACAGTAACAGAGTTCACTATGAAGCTTCTCATGCGTGCAGACAGTCCCCTTGCAAAGTATGACGACGTACCGATAGAAGAACTGAAAAAATACGTACAGATCCTTCACGGCGACGACGAGATGAACCTCTTCGGCAAGAACTGTGTAAATGCCGAGTTCGATGACGACCCGCCGCACCGTATCCTTCACGTTTACGACCGCGGAAGTAAAATGGCTCTTATGAGTATACTCAAAGACGCTTATATGTGGGTGTCTCCGATGCCGAACAATGCGTTTCCGGCTGATGCTGAGGTTGTGGTAAAGGACTGCTCGTATGCGAATATACGTATGCGCGACCTTGTTATATGCAAGAAGTCGAGTGAAAACAATCGCCTTATCAAGGAGTTCCTCGAATTCCTCAATGTATTTGTTGACAAGTCATTTGGCCCTGAAAAGCAAGCATAAACAGTAAAAAAGCTCCCTGACGGGAGCTTTTGTTATTGATTCTTGAAGCTTTTTTTATATTTGTACATTGCCGCGTCAGCACGTTCAAATACGTCTTGAACCCTCATGTCAACACTGCGGTCGAAGTCGGAAATACCAAATGCGACGGTAACTTTTCCCTCGTCTTTATTTCTGAGCATATTGCCGCGGAGGGTGTCTAACAGTTCAAGGCGGCAGTCGTAATCGTGACCTTTCAGCAATACTACGAACTCGTCTCCGCCGATGCGGAAAACGGGACTATGCTTGAATATAACGCATATTTCATTGCAAGCGGTCTTGATGAAGTCGTCACCTGCACGGTGACCCTGTGTGTCATTCACGAACTTCAGTCCGTTAATATCGCATACAACGATTGCGAAATCGGGTGCTGTGTCGTCATCGATGAGGGCATCGAGTTTTTCCTCTTCCTGAAAGTAGGCGTGCTTATTTTTAACACTTGTAAGAGCATCGCGGTTAGCCATATCCATAGCACTGCCGAGTGCTTCACGGAACGCATTTTCGCGTCGTTTAGCGGCATCTACGTTTGCAACAGCGATGATGATATGTTCTGAGTCCTCTTTAGGGCGAATCGCAAAAAGCGTGACATATTGTGGTCTGTCGTCGAGAATGAGGCGGTAATTCAGCGAAGTAGAGCCTGTTTCGCGGAGGTTGCTGAGAAGAGTAGACTTGTTCATCGACTCTGCCATCATGTGGTAATCATCGGGGTAGATATCGCGTTTGAGGTTACGTTTTGTTTCTTCAAAGAAGTCGTTACCGGTGACTCCGATATCGAGTTTGGCATATTTTTCGCTTGAAGTGTACTCTTTGTACTCGTTGGTAATAATATTAACATAATATATTACCTCATAGCGCATAGCGAGTGCCTTGATAATCTCGCTGAAAGTGGCACTTTCTTCCGCCATGACCTGTTCACGGCGAATCTGGTCATCAACATTTATCACACCTACAACGATGTGATTATCCCCTTCAACTGGACGTACAACGACCATTTTCAAGTATTGCAGCCTGTCATCGAGGGTTTGTCTGTATATGAATGATATGTTATTGTGGTTATTATCAAGTTCACTGAGCATAGCGTTCTTATCAACAGAATTAAGAAGCTGACGTCTGTCCTCGTGGTAGACGTATTTTTTTATATCAGCAGCAGCGGCTTTGAAGAAATCGTTGCCTTTCTTGACGATTCCGAGCTTGGAAAAATTTTCACTGGAGCTATATTCCATATAGTGATTAGTATTTGTGTCGACGTAGTAAAGCACCTCATAACGGCTTGCAAGAGCGCGGGAGATGAAACTGTATATCACGTTTTCCTCTTCGAGAGTTTTAAGACGTCTGATTTGTTCATCTATGCACTGAACACCTATGACGATATAATCAGAATTGGTAGCATCTTCAAAGATGGTTTTGAGGTAGTAAAATTGCGGTTTATCGTCGATAACAAGGCGATACTGTAAATAGAACGATTTTCCGTTTTTGAGAGCCTCCATGACATTTTCTTTCTTGAAGCTTGCAAGGAAGTTATCGAGGTCTTCATGGAAAACGAGTTTTTTAGCGTTAAGTGGGACATCTGCGTAGAAATCGTCGCCCCATGAAGCCTTTGTAAGGGATTTATCCTCACCGGAGACGGTGTATTCTATGTAGCTGTCGTCCTTGGTATTAATGAGATAGACGCTGTTGTAGTCGCTTGCGAGAGCGAGAGCGATACGTGCGAATGAAACGTTGTCATTGGTTCTGCTGTATATTTTTATATCTTTGTCATACATCGGAATCATCACCTCATAACTTGCAAAAAACGCAGTCGTTTAAATTATTATAGCATATAAATTATGCAAGTTCAAGCAAAAAAAGCAGATATATAATAATTTTATGTGAAATTCTATGAATTGTGGACAATATTAGCAAAAGCCGAATTTAACATGAAAGCAAAACGGGCGAACAGTGTTCGCCCGCAAAAGGTTATAAGTGTGATTCTTGTTATAGAATTAGCGGATTACAAATGGTCGTCACTACATAAATATAAAAGGACCTCTTAAGAGGTCCTTTTGATTAATTATTCGATATCGCCGTGATGAGCCTGTAAAGACTTTACTTCGAGGCATTTATTCTGCTTCTTAGCCTTTATACCCTCAACGCTTGCCTTAGCAGCAGCCATTGTAGTGATATAAGTTACACGGTGCTTGATAGCAGCCTTACGGATATAGCTGTCGTCGTAGATACTTGTCTTGCCGGCAGGAGTATTGATGATGAGCTGAATTTCGCCGTTTGCGATTTCGTCAGCGATATTCGGACGACCCTCGTATATCTTGTAGATACGCTTGCAGGGGATACCTGCTTCCTTGATCATCTCGTAGCTTCTGCCTGTAGCGAGGATATTGAAGCCGATCTCGTGGAATCCCTTAGCGATTTCGAGGAGTTCGGGCTTGTCTCTGTCACATACGGAGAGGAGAACAGTTCCCTCTTCGGGGAGCGGGTTCTTAGTAGCTTCCTGAGCCTTGTAGTAAGCCTCGCCGAACGACTTGGCAATACCGAGAACTTCGCCTGTTGAACGCATTTCAGGTCCGAGAACAGGGTCAACTTCCGGGAACATATTGAATGGGAAAACAGCTTCCTTAACACCGTAGTGGTTTATCTTGCGGTCCTTGAGTTCCGGAACGGGAGAAGGTCTGCCTGTGAGAGAGGAAGTGATGATATCTGTAGCGATTCTTACCATGTTGATATCACAAACCTTTGAAACGAGCGGAACTGTTCTTGAAGCACGCGGATTAGCTTCGAGCACGTAAACTGTGTCGCCCTCGATAGCGTACTGCATATTCATAAGACCGCAAACGTTCATCTCGACAGCGATCTTCTTGGTGTACTCCTTGATAGTAGCAACCTGCTTTTCTGTGAGGTTCTTTGAAGGAAGGATACAAGCCGAGTCGCCTGAATGAACACCTGCGAGCTCGATATGTTCCATAACAGCAGGAACGAAGCAGTGTGTACCGTCGGAGATAGCGTCAGCCTCGCACTCTGTAGCGTGGTTGAGGAAGCGGTCGATGAGGATAGGTCTGTCAGGAGTTACACCGACAGCGGCGTCCATATAAACCTTCATCATTTCGTCGTCGTGAACTATCTCCATTCCGCGTCCGCCGAGAACGTAGGAAGGACGAACCATAACGGGGTAGCCAATGCGGTTAGCGATCTCGATAGCCTCATCAGCGTTTACAGCCATGCCAGCCTCAGGCATAGGAATGCCGAGCTTGTCCATCATAGCGCGGAAATGGTCGCGGTCCTCAGCGAGGTCGATTGTCTCAGGAGTTGTACCGAGGATATTTACCCCGTACTTCTTGAGGTCACTTGCGAGGTTAAGAGGAGTCTGACCGCCGAACTGAGCGATAACTCCGACGGGCTTTTCCTTTTCGTGTATAGAGAGAACATCTTCAAGAGTGAGAGGTTCAAAATAGAGCTTATCAGATGTATCGTAGTCAGTAGAAACAGTTTCGGGGTTGCAGTTAACGATAATGGACTCGAATCCGAGCTTTTTGAGAGCGAGAGCAGCGTGAACGCAGCAGTAATCGAATTCGATACCCTGACCGATACGGTTAGGACCGCCGCCGAGGATCATGATCTTGGGCTTATCGGTATTAACGGGGCTCTTGTCCTCATCGAGGTGATAAGTTGAGTAGTAGTAAGCCGCATTTTCTGTACCGCTTACGTGAACACCCTCCCAAGCTTCCTTGATACCGAAGCCGATGCGGGCATTTCTTATCTCTTCCTCAGTAACTTCGAGGAGTGAGCTGAGGTAGCGGTCGCTGAAGCCGTCGAGCTTAGCTTGCTTGAGAACATTTTCAGCGGGAACGCTTCCCTTGTTAGCGAGGAGCTGTTCTTCCTCGTCAACGAGTTCCTTCATCTGCTCGATGAAGTACTTCTTTATCTTTGTAAGCTCGTGGAGCTCGTCAACAGTAGCGCCCTTGCGGAGAGCCTCATACATAACGAACTGTCTCTCACTTGTGGGGTAACGGAGTTCAGCGATGAGCTGATCCTTAGTCATTTCGTGGAAGTTCTTAGCAAATCCGAGACCGTATCTGTCCTTTTCGAGTGAACGGATAGCCTTCTGGAAAGCCTCCTTGTAGGTCTTGCCGATGCTCATTACCTCGCCGACAGCGCGCATCTGAGTACCGAGTTTATCCTCAGCGCCCTTGAACTTCTCGAATGCCCAGCGAGCGAACTTGATAACGATGTAGTCTCCGTCGGGAACATACTTGTCGAGAGTGCCGTACTTGCCGCAGGGGATCTCTTTAAGGGTGAGACCGCAGGCGAGCATAGCGGAAACGAGAGCTATCGGGAAGCCTGTAGCCTTTGAAGCGAGGGCAGAAGAACGTGAAGTTCTGGGGTTGATCTCGATAACAACGATACGTCCTGTTTCGGGGTCGCGTGCGAACTGGCAGTTACAGCCGCCGATAACCTCGATAGACTCGATGATACGGTATGACATATCCTGAAGAGTCTTCTGAACGTCTTCTGGAATAGTCAGCATAGGAGCTGAGCAGAACGAGTCACCGGTATGAACACCGATGGGGTCGATATTTTCGATAAAGCAAACAGTGATCTTGTTGTTTTCAGCATCGCGGACAACTTCAAGCTCAAGCTCTTCCCAGCCGAAGATACATTCTTCAACGAGAACCTGTCCGACGAGAGAAGCCTGAAGACCTCTTTCGCATACTACCTTGAGTTCGTCAACGTTATAGACCATACCGCCGCCGGCACCGCCCATAGTATAAGCGGGACGAAGTACAACAGGATATTTGAGCTTTTCAGCTATCTTAACAGCTTCGTCAACAGAGTAAGCGACCTGACTGCGGGGCATTTCGATACCGAGAGCGCTCATAGCGTTCTTGAATTCGATACGGTCCTCGCCGCGCTCGATAGCGTCAACCTGAACACCGATTACCTGAACGTTGTACTTTTTGAGTACACCAGCGTTATCAAGCTCTGAGCAGAGGTTAAGACCTGACTGACCACCGAGGTTAGGAAGAAGAGCATCAGGACGCTCCTTTTCGATTATCTGAGTAAGTCTTTCGAGGTTAAGGGGCTCGATGTAGGTAATATCAGCGACATCGGGGTCTGTCATGATAGTAGCCGGATTAGAGTTAACAAGAACGATCTCGTATCCCAGATTTCTGAGAGCCTTACAAGCCTGAGTACCTGAGTAATCGAACTCGCAAGCCTGACCTATAATAATAGGACCCGAGCCGATAATCATTATCTTGTTTATATCCTGTTTCTTGGGCATATTATTCTCCTGACCCGTGCATTAATGTGCACGACATAGATTTACCATTTAAAGCATGGCATAATTTCTTACCTTATATAATAACACATTATGAGACAAAATGCAAGAAAAAATCCGAAGAATATATTACTTGATATTGATTTTTTATCTGCGGACTGCTAAGTTATACTATTATATAAATAAAGGTGGCACATTAGAGTGCCACCTCAGCTTGCAGAAAAAGTACAGTTAAATGTAAAAAGAATACGGATACTACAATTCGTCTGTTTTTAGTTCAATTATGTAGGGACGACCAATGGTCGTCCGATAGATTCGTAACAACAATCAGGTCTTTTGAAATTCTCAGCGGATACAGAATCCGTATTTACAGTGATATTGCTGTTTCGAGACCTATTTCCATCATGTCGAGGAAAGTAGTCTGACGCTCTTCGGGAGTTGTAGCGAGTCCGCGGAGAGGACAGTCGGAAATAGTGAGGATAGCGAGAGCATTTTTTCCTGCGCGGGCGGCATTCATATAGAGCGCCGCCGCTTCCATTTCGATAGCGAGAACGTTCATTTTCTGCCATTCAGCGAGTGAGTCCTCATCGTCATAGAACATATCGCTTGAAAATACGTTTCCGACGTGGAAAGTGCTTCCCTTAGCCTCAGCAGCTTTAACAGCGGCAGAGAGTATACTCCACGAAGCCGTGGGAGCGTAAGTGCCGGGCAGACGGAACTGGTTTACGTAAGCGGAATTAGTGCTTGCGCTCATGCCGATAACGATGTCGCGGAGGTTTACGTTGTCCGCAATAGCGCCGGCAGTACCGACACGAATGATATTGTCAACATCGTAAACGTTGAAGAGTTCCCACGAGTATATGCCTATTGAGGAGTTGCCCATACCGCTTCCCTGAACAGAAACGGGAACACCCTTGTATTTGCCGGTATATCCGAACATTCCGCGTATCTCATTATAGCAGACAGCGTCTTCGAGGTAATTTTCGGCGATGTACTTAGCTCTGAGCGGGTCGCCCGGCATGAGGACGGTTTTAGCTATATCGCCTTTTTTTGCGTTATTGTGTGGTGTAGACATAAGTGTACCTCCTTATTATTATACAAGACCTTAACAAGTCTTTTGATTCAGCGTCTGAGCAGTTTTTTTACTGTCAGGAGAAGAGCCTGATAATTCAGTGCGATAACGATACAGCAGAGCAGGAAAAGTCCGGCTATCCAGAATTTCGGCGAGGCGATTATCAGCCAGCCCATGAGGAAAAGCAGACCTGTATTCAGCAGTGACTTCATCGCGTTGAATCTGAACGGAACATAGTAGCGTGCGTCGATTATTCTTGCCCAGAAGCAAACGTAGTAGCTGAGGAATGTAGCGATAGATGCACCCTGAATGCCCCACTCGGGAATGAGTGCGATATTGAGGATAATATTTACTGAGCAGGCGATAAGAGCGGTCCAGAAGCTGTTTTTAGTATGCTTTGTAGCGGAATAGATACTGCCGAGGAACTGATTAAGGCTCATGTAAAGAACAGCCACAACGAGTATCGGAGTATACAGGTAAACGTCGGCATATTCGCTGTAGGTAGAGGAAACGACGAAGAATCCGGTAACAGGTTTGATGAGGAGAAGGAGTCCGGCGGAAGCTATGAACAGGATAGCCTCATAAGTACCGTAGACCTTCTCATAGAATTTGTTTCTGTCGGCGGAGTCGTTTTCGGTTATCGCGGACATATTCCACGCCTGAAAGAATATGGTAGAAACCATACTGATCAGGTTGGGTATACGGTTAGCGTAGCCGTAGATAGATACGGCAGATTCGCCGAGCTGAACGCGGTCACTCTTCATGTTGCGGATAAACATACGGTCGGAGAGACTTGTGATAGTCCACATAACGATAGTGGGAATGAGCGGAGCGGCGAATTTCATCATATCGCGTGCGAGAGCAGTGTTGAAAGCATCGGCACGGACGAATTTGCGCAGGTCAGCGACTATGAACAGGAAAAGTGACGAAAAGAGGTCGGAGAGGATAACAGCGAGCATAAAGCCGCGTACTCCCATATGCAGACCTGCGATGAATACGAGGTTGAATATGAAGAGGGTCAGCGTCGCGAGTATGCCGTCGATAGAGAACAGCTTTACCATATCGCGCGAGCGGACGAACTGCTGACAGAGCATTCTCAGCGACGAAGTGAGGATATAAATAATCAGCAGAAGAGTGTAACCTTTTATATAGTCGAATGCCGGAATAAGGCTTAATACAGGCACAGTCAGTGCCATGAGGACCATGCCTGCGAGGGTTATGGCACCCGATGTGGTAAAGACTTCACGTTTGTCGCAGTTTTTATCAAGACCGAAGCGAATGAGGTATTCCTGCAAAGCGAAGGTGAAAATCGGCTGAAGGAAGAGGGCAGTCGGTTCAAGGAGTTCCTTGATACCTGAGCTTACGGGGTCGAGATGACGGGAATACAATCGGGTGAGGAGTATAACCAGTATTTTCGAGCCGAAGCTGCCGATAGCGAATATCACTGTATTAAGGGCGAGCTTTTTGTATTTATTCATTTTGCATTCTCCAAAAAATATTATTTCAACATATATTATAGCACAAACTCATAAATAAAGCAATACAGCTTCCCCTGATGTAACAGCTTGTACAAATGAAGCTGTTTTGTTTGTCTTATAAAACGCGATTTTGACGGTTTTTCCAAAAAACGTTGACATCTTTAAAGCAATGTGTTAATATCTAATCAATAAGATGGAAAAGTATCCTTCTTTGACGCTTAGAATTATGGGACGGAGGTAATAACAATGAAGAGTAACAAATGTTTAAAAGTATTGACAGCTACAGCCGTATCGGCTGCGGCACTGTTTGCAGTTCAGAATGCTTCTGCGTTTGCAGAGGGTGACGTGGTTGTTTCGGAAAATGTCAGCGGAATTGCAACTCAGTTTGGTGATGTAAACTTTGACAAATCCGTGGGAATCTCGGACGCGGTACAGCTTCAGCGTTATCTGCTCGGTCAGCAAACTGAACTCGGTAACTGGCTCAATGCTGATATCGATGAGGACGGCGTGGTTGACGTATACGATTTCACAATGCTCCGTAAGCAGGTTCGCGGACAGAAGGCTGAAAATGGCGGTACTCTCAGTATCAGAGTAGTTGATGTGATGACAGGAAAGCCGCTTGAATCTGTAGAAGTAGAGCTTTTTGGACATTGCAGTGACTATTGCTATGAGCTTGCAGACTGGGAATACACTCCTGACGACGATACAATGTTCAGCGGACTGCCTACAGACGAGAAGTATTCCTACATGGTAAATCTTAAAAATCTTCCCGAAGGATACGGTACACGCTATGGTGAATGGGACCAGCAGTATACGTTCGGATTTGACGGCAAGACCGACAGGGACATTACGATTCATGTACGTCCAAACGATGCCGAAAACAACGTTAGTATAGCTATGTTTGACTGGGCGGCGGAGCAGGATATCCCCTATTATCCGTATGGAATAGTCAGTGTCAGCGATAAGGACGGAAATCCTTATTACCCGTTCATGCATACTCCGGATATCGCGCTCCCTGACGGAGAGTACCATGCGGATATCCGACTTTTCGACTGCCCTGCTGAGCTTCTCGACCCCGAAAGCGACTTTGCAAAGCATATGAAGGAGATTTATCCCGACCTTGATTTTGAGGACAAGAGCAATGGCTTTGACTTCACAGTAAAGGACGGAAAGGCTGACAGAGACCTCAGCTTCGATTTTGCACCGAAAGCCGGAAGCAGCAACTACCTCACCGTAAACTGTATCGACACTGTAACAGGTAAACCGCTTGAAGGTGTAAAAGTTTCACTGATTGAAGCCCCCGATACATATGCAAAGAAGGTGGCTGAATGGACTTCCGACAAGACCGGTACAACTACATTTGATAACCTCATTCACACAGCATACAGAGATACACGTGCGTATATGCTTCATGTGGATAAAGTTCCGGAGGGATATAGCGGAGGATTTGACAAGTATTGTTACTGGGGTTATGTAAACGAGTATACCGACAGCGTGACATATTATTTTGCTCCTGACGAAATGGCGAAGGAAGTTTCAGCAAACGTATTTGACTTTATTGACGGTACACTCCGCAACGACGTTGCAGGTTTTGATGTATGGAGACTGATTCCCGGTGATAATATCGGCGATTCTGAACAGGTGATGAAAGGAGTTAAGTGCGGCGAGAAGTTTGCACTTAGCGACGGCGAATACTTTGCGGCACTTGATGGACGTCAGGCAATGGCGAATGGATATCACGGTATAGCATTTTATACCAAAAACGGTAAGAAGCTCACCGAAAACCTCGATAAAGAGGGATTTATAGGAAGTACAAGCGTGATAAGCTTCACCGTCAAGGACGGCAAACCTGACAGAGACCTCGTCTTCTACGTTAAGGACTATGACCCCGCAGACGATGAAATCGAGGAAGACATAGATGAATTCCCCGATAAGACTGAAGAAGAATAATAACTAAGTAACGTAAAATCGCACAGGAAGGGCGTGTCCCCCTTTGGGCGGTTCGCAGGATACCGGAATATGCCGCAAGTTTACGGCTCGGTAACCCGCGATTTCCGCTAATGGGAACACACTAATCCTGTGCGGTTTATTTTTTATCGTCTTGTTGAGCGGGAAGTGGTAGATTGAGCGTCGTTTTCGGTACTTCCGTCGAGACCGTCAATGACGTCTCTTGCGGCATCACCTACACCGCCGACAATATCCTCACCTGCGTCCTTAGCACCGTCTACAGCGTCGCGGGCATGGTCACCGGCAGAGCGGTCGTTTCTGTCGCCGTCCCTGTCGTAGTCATAGTGGTCGTAGTAGGAATCGTCGTCACGGGAGTTGTCTCTATCCGAGCCGCAGCTTGTGAATGTGCACGCAGTTAAAAGCAAAGCAGAGCTTATTGCTAATAATTTTTTCATAGTTATCAAATCCTTTTCTATAATTTATTGCGGAGGAGTTTTCCACAATACATTTTTTATTCTTTACACGTTTTCCCCGTTTATCCACAGAGTTTTCAACTTTTACGCATTGTAAAATTCTGTATATAGCGTTGTTTTCCACACTCTCCACAAGGTTTTCAACAATTAAAGTGTGGAATCAACTTCTGTTTCAACACAGTGTTGAAAAGTTTTTGACATCGAAGTGGAAAGAAAAAAGGATAATATTGCTCTTATTTTTGTTTCTCAGACTAATATTGTTATTTATTGAACGATGTGATATAATATTATCATATTGAAAAAATGAGGTATTATTATGTTTCAGGGATTTTCACATGAGGCACTCGATTTCCTTCTTGGTATAAGATTCAACAACGATAAGGAATGGTTTGAGCCGCGCAAAAAAATATACACGGAAAAGGTCTATGAGCCGATGAAGGCACTTGCGGAGGAGATTTACGCTCCGTTTGAGAAGACAGGCATGATTTGCAAGGCGGGACGTATCTACCGCGATGAGAAGTTTCCGCCGTATCTGCACTATCGCGACACTATGTGGATATACGTCCGCTACGAGGCGTGGTACTGGAACAGGACTCCTACCCTGTATTTCGAGCTTTCGCCGGAGGGAGCGGAGTTCGGGTTCCGCATTTCAAAGCCGGAAGCCGCTGTCATGGAGCGTTTCCGCAGTCAGCTCAGCGAGGACGCAGACAAATTTCTCTCACTTGCGAAAAAGCTGAAACGCCGGGGAATATGCTTTGGCGGTGAGGAGTATAAGCGTCTCAAACCCTGCAATGTACCCGAGGCAGAGGAGTTTTTCCGCAAGAAGGGACTTTCGGCATATGAAAGAGTCAGCGATATAGCGGAGCTTTCGTCGCCGGAGCTTGTAAAGCGTGTCATAAGCAACTTCAAGGCGGTAATGCCGCTGAATGAGATGTTTCACGAAATCGTCGGGGTTGAGGCACTCGCAAAGGAGCTTTTGAAGGAGGAAGCGTCTCAGCCGGAACGTGAGGCAGTCAAAGCGCCGGAGCAGGAATTTATGTGGTAAATCCGGTAATACTTGACAATATATATATAATAGTGGTATAATCATACTGTATTGTTAAAAAACGGTACTATTATAATAGAGAATAGAAACGGAGTTAATAAACATGGGTATCAGCGTTTGTTTGCTGGCATATAAAGAGGCGGAAAATCTTGCTTTTCTCCTTCCTAAAATAAAGGAAATGCTCGACAGCCTCCCGGAACCTTATGAAATACTCGTTATCGACACTGAAAAGCCGCTCGATAATACATCGGAAGTATGCGAAAAGTTCGGTGCAAGATATATAAATCAGGAGTTCCCCGGATTCGGAGGAGCTTTTAAAACAGGTATAAAGTACGCGGAAATGGACAAGTTCCTTATCCTCGACAGCGACGGTTCACACGACCCGAAGTACATTCCCGCGATGTACAAGAAGTTCACAAGTGAGAACTGCGACCTCGTTATCGGTTCACGCTACACTGAGGGCGGCGAGACTAACGATGCTAAAAGTTCAATAATAATGTCGCATATCCTCAATACCTTTTTCCGCATATGTCTTGGGATAAAGGCTAAGGATATCTCCACCGACTACCGTATTTATCACACAGACCAGCTTAAAAAGGTCGGCGACAGCCTTGAAAACGTAAACTACGATATATTGCAGGAAGTACTTCTGCGAATGAAGCAGAATAAGCCTGACCTGAAAATAGGCGAAGTTCCGATATCGTTCCAGAAGCGTATCTACGGCGAGTCAAAGCGCCGCCTCATACCTTTTATAATAGGCTACATGAAGTCGCTTATCCGCTTCACATTCATCAGATACCCTATCCTGCGCAATATCCTGCTTTATGGAGTTTTCGGACTCCTCGCATTCGTGCTTGATTACGGCATTTCTGTCGGACTGACAAAATCGGTAATGAAGGGAACTCCGGAAATTGCGAGCATTATCGGTAATATTGCCGGATTTGTATTCACGTTCACTACCAACACCTTCTGGAACTTCAAAACCAAGGGAAAATTCCTTCTTCGCGCGGCTTCATACGGCGGTATAACTCTCGTGGGAATGGGAATATCGACAGCTTGTATACACTTACTTAAAGGCTCAATAAAATTCGGACTGCTGAAACTTCTTGTGCTGGTATTCGTATCGGCGATACAGTTCGTACTCAATAAGCTGATAACATATAACGAAAAAATTATCCCGAGTGATAACAAATAACAGAAAGGGTGTATAGAAATGTCAACCGCTCCTAAAAAGGCGCTTACCCGTGAAAAGAAAATAAGTATAGGCTTTGCGGTACTCCGCTACCTGATAGTATTTTTAGTTCCGCTGATAACCGGAATAGTCATATTCAAGAAAAAGGAAATAGCGCCGTTTGGCAATAACGACGTTCTTTCTATCGACCTGTGGGGACAGTATTTCCCGATGTACCGCAAGTTCGCATTCGACAGCGGTATTTCCGAGGCAATGTACAACTGGAGCGGCGCTCTTGGTTTCAACAACTGGGTGCAGAATGCTTTCTACTGCCGCAGTATCTTCCTGATACCTTTCCAGTTTATATCTACTGACAACTCCATAACTTATATCGACATCGTTTGTCTGCTCAGATTCGGACTTGGCGCTCTTGCGTGTCAGGCATTTCTTGAGTATAAATTCAAGAGCAGAAATCCCATCATAATGGCAACTTCAATATGCTATGGACTCTGCGCATATTCAACAGCATTCATTATGCAGTTCATGTGGACTGACGGACTTTTCCTCGCTCCGCTCGTACTGCTCGGTCTTGAGAGACTCATCAGAGGCAAGTCGCCGGCGATGTACACTCTCATGCTCGCATTCACGATTTACACCAACTTCTATACCGGCTTCGGAGTATGCCTTTTCACCGGCTTCTACTTCGTTGCTTACTGGCTCAGCAAGAGCTACACAGGCAAGGACGGTTCACGTCTTACTGTTAAGGAAAACCTTAAGGCGCGTGGTAAACTCTTCGGACGTTTCATGCTCTACTCCGTTCTCGGCGGTGTAGCGACAGCTGTAGTGCTTGTCCCCACAGTAAAGGGACTTTCCAATTCAGAGTCGGCAAACGAAGGCGTGCTCAATTTCAGCCAGTGGTACCACACAATGGCAGAAAATGCGGCTTCAATGCTTCCTGAAACTCCTGCTTCACTCGAATTCGGAGTACCGAATATCGCAGTCGGACTTTTCGCATTCATACTCATTCCGCTGTTCTTCCTGAACGCTGAGATAAAGTTCGCAGAAAAACTCGCGGCAGGCGGTTTCCTCGGACTTCTCTATGCCGGTCTCAACTACAATCCGATGGACTGGCTCTTCAATGGCTTCCACTTCCCGAATCAGCTTCCCGGACGCTGGAGCTTCCTGTTCTCTTTTGCAATTACAATAGTTGCGGCAAACGGACTTGCCAAGGCAAAGGGAATAAAGGTCAAGAGCGTGATAACCTCTCTTATAATAGGTATGTTCTTCGTTGTCTACGCAAAGTATGGCAACCTCGATTCCGCTCGCCTTGACAAACTCGGTCACTGGAATCTTCTCCTTGCAGTATTTGCAGGACTTATGATACTGAGCATAGGATTCAGCTTCTTCAGCGAAAAGCTTGCCGACAAGGCTTCAGCCGCTGAAAAATCCGAAACAGAAACAAAGGCTTCTGAATCTGCTGAAAATCCCGCTCCAAAGGCTGACAAGCTCAGAAAGAGCGCATTCGCATTAAAAGCCTGCGCTTTTACAACAAGCATCGTTATAGCGGCGGTTGTAGCAATTCAGTCCTGTCAGGACACTGTTGACGTAGCTGCAAAAGAAGGAGCAGGCATACCCATTTCGGATATGGAGTCCTTCAACAAGGTCAGCGACGTTATCTACGATTTCGGACAGAAGCACGGATGCGGAAAAGACGAATTCTACCGTATGGAAGCTTACGACGGCTGGACTTTCAACACCAGCATGATAGGTGACTTCAATGGTATCGGTTATTACGGCTCAACTCTCAATTACGGAGTATACCAGCTTCTGAAAGACATGGGTAACAGAGTTTACGCAAACAATGTAAGTTCAGTATATAATACCACATCGCTCTTCCAGAACAGTCTTTTCGGCATTAAATATGTGCTTGACAGGTCGAGGATTTTCCTCTCCCGCTCCGGACAGGGCTACAATATCGCTGAGGACGGCGAGAATGGAATAGTCTGGGAGAACCCAACTGCACTTCCTATTGCATTCGGTGCTTCAAACAATATCCTCGATTTCAAGGTAGACCCCAACGAAATCAGACCTATCGCTACTCAGAATGAAATGCTCAACAGAATCTGGGGACAGCCTGTAAATGTATTTGAGCACAGCGACCCCTCGGAGTTCACCTATGAAAACTGCGAATTCGCTCAGAATGACAACTGGAATGAGAATTACTTCTACAGAACAGATTCAACTTTACCGGTAAATGTTACATGGACATATGTCGTTCAGAATGAAGACCCGCTTTATTTTGAGCAGAATTTCCGTGCAGGAACTCTCATTATCAACGATACAGAACAGGTAGATATCGGTGCAGAACGTTTCAGATGTCTCGGTTCTTATCCGGCAGGAACTGTTTTACAGTTTAAATATAATTGTTCAGACGTAAATATCGGCTGCTTCGGATTTGACCTCTACAGCTTCAACATGACAAAATGGAACGAAGTATACAACGGACTCAGCAGCAGCGGACTCGAAGTTACATCGTTCAAGAATACCGATATCAAGGGCAAACTCAATGCACCTCAGTCGGAAATGGTGTTCACTTCTATACCGCAGGACGGCGGCTGGAAGGTTTATGTTGACGGCAAAAAGGTCGAGGACTTCAAGACACTCGGTACTCTCATCGCATTCACAGTTGACGCAGGCGAGCATGATATCGAATTCAAGTACCATGTTCCAGCGTTTACAGCCGGACTCCTCATGACTATAGTGGCATTGCTTATGTTGGCGGTATGCTGTTACGTATTCCGCGCAGGCGGCATTAAAAATGCACTTGGCAAGCTTTCAAAGCCGGCAAAGCAGACAGCTGTTCCGGCAAGTGAAAAAACTCCCGAAGCGGACGAGAAAAAAACAGAAAACTCGTCTGATGAAAAAACTGCGGAAGATAAACAATAATAGCAAGACCCTCTGCTTATGCAGGGGGTCTTATTTTTGAATGGGATCGATAATACCTGCAATGCCAAAAAACTTTACTTTTTTACAATATCAGCTATAGACAACGTCAACAAAATGTGATATAATAATTGTGAATATACGACGAGACGCTTTGCATAAACGCAAATCTGCGCCTCTATCAATGTCTGCGGAAAACTCAGCGCAGGCAGGAAAGGATCAAAAATGCTTCACGAAAAATCATGCGGAGCTATTGTTTATCGTAAATATCACGGCAACACAGAGATACTGTTGATAAAGCATATCAACAGCGGTCACTGGTCTTTCCCGAAAGGGCACGTCGAAGCAGGCGAAACAGAAGTTGAGACCGCAATGCGCGAGATCAAGGAAGAGACTAACATCGACGTTATCATTGACCCGACTTTCCGTGAAACCGTGACGTATTCACCAAAAAAAGACACTATGAAAGTAGTTGTATACTTTCTTGCCAAGGCTAAAAATGTTGATTATTATCCGCAGGAGGATGAGATCGCAGAGATACGCTGGGTAGATATTTCATATGCGTCAAATATTTTATCATATGAAAACGATAAGACCATAGTTACCAAAGCAAAGACCGCTATAAAAGAGGCAATATGAACCGAAGCACCGCGATATACCGTACCTGAAAGTACTTATGTCGGCGGTGTTTCTATATGTGAAGATAATTGGTTTATATATATAATAAATAAATATGGGTATCATATAAGCGGATAAAAATTATATATTTGATTCTCCGACTATCGTGTGATATAATAAAAGCATAGAAAGAGCGGATACATCATAACACACGCTTTCTTAAAGTTTTTCTCTAATTTCATCCTTTATAAAAAAGAACACGAAACTGTCCCCCAAGAGTTTCGTGTTCTTTTTTTGTTTTAGTTTGCGGCGATAACGCCGCCTCGCGTTGCCGCAGATAGTTCAATGACATAAACATCAAAATCTCAATTTAATTTGTTGAAACTATTGCAAAACCGCAAAAAATGTAGTATAATAGTAAAGATATTATAATCGGGTAATATGGCGAATTTTGCCGCCCGATAAAAAAGGAGGAACAAACTTGGCAAAGACAAAAGCTGTCGGCTCAGCTCCTTCGTACGCGAAATATCCCGTAAAACCGCCGGAATACGTTAAGTTTCGGTTTGCGTATATAATCGCGTCATTCCTTATACCGGCTCTGCTGACATTAATCGCTTACGCGCTCTTCGGAGTTTACCCCTTCGGTGAACGCTCTGTACTGACTCTCGACCTTAACGGTCAGTACGTTTACTACTTTGAAAATATCCGCGACGCTTTCTGGAGCGGCAGAAATCCGCTTTACAGCTGGGCACGAAACCTCTCAGGAGGCTATCAGGGTGTTATCGGCTATTATCTCGCGAGTCCGTTTACGTTTATCGTAATACTTCTTCCGCGAAAGATGATAGTTGAAAGCCTTATGATAATGCAGCTCTGCAAGGTCGGAGCGTGCGGCGCGACCTTCTGTGTATACGCTCAGAAGGCGAAAAATGTAAAGCCTATACCGTCGGTGCTCTTTGCGACAATGTATGCGCTCATGGCATACGTTGCTATCCAGCTCATCGACCCCATGTGGGTAGACGGTCCTATCTTCCTTCCGCTCATAATACTCGGTCTTGAGTACCTTGTTGACGACGGCAGAAAAATAAACTATATCATTCCCCTTGCAATAATGTTCATTGCAAACTTCTATATCGGCTTTATGATAGCTATTTTCGTTGCTATCTACTTTGTATACTATCTCTTCTTCGGTACAAAGAGAAAGTTCCAGTTTGCGGACTATTTAAGAGTTATCGGCAGAATGATACTCGCAACAGGTGTTGTAATGCTTTGCAGTTACATCATGATAATGCCGGTATACAAGGCTCTCGCACTTGGTAAATTCGACTTCTCCGAGCCGGATTACAGCCTGAGGACGATGTTCAATCCGCTTGAACTCATTCCTACGCTTATGCCTAACCAGTACTACTCCGTCAACGTTGACGAGGGCACGAGAATGTACGGACGTCCCGAGATTTACTGCGGAGTTCTCACATTTATACTCGTTCCGCTCTACTTCTTCAATAAGAACATCAAGAGAAACCGTAAAGTCGGCTATGGACTCCTCATCTTCATTCTTTTCTTCAGTATGTGGATAAAGCCCTTCAATATGATGTGGCACGGCGGTCAGGACCCTAACTGGCTTCCTTACAGATACTCATTCCTCGTATCATTCGTCCTCGTATCAATGGCGGCAGAGACATTCTCCAACCTCGAAGGCTATAAGATGAAGATAGGTCTTCCTGCCGGAGTATTCGGAGTTCTCGCGGCACTCGTTTTCGTATTCGAGTCGATAATGCCTAGCCTCAACTATAACGAGGATAGATACAAGTACGTAGCCAAGACTCCCTATACCACCACCGAAACTATAAACGGCGAGAGTGTAAAGCACCTTTGGCTCGGTACTCTCATGTTCGGACTTGCTCTTGCGGCAGTTTATCTTTGCTTCATGTATATTTACAGCAATGCCAAGACTAAGAAGTCGCGCAATTATATTTCACTCGTATTGGCTGTATTCGTAATCTTTGAGGCTGGCTACAACGTGTACGATACCATTCTCAAAATCGATAAGGAAGTATACTACTCCTCAAGGAAGTCGTATGCGGCTATCATGGACGCTCCTAACGTAAAGAAACAGCTCGATGACTACGATGACGGCTTCTACCGTACAGAAAAGACCTTCTTCCGCAACGTAAATGATAATCAGGCTTACGGATTCAGGGGACTCTCTCATTCAAGCTCAGTCATGAACACGAGAATAATCCACTTCATCGAAACTCTCGGCTATTCAACAAAGAGCTACGAGACAAGATATGACGGAAATACTCCTCTTGCAGACTCACTTCTCGGCATCAAGTATGTCCTCAATGACCCTGCAAGAAACAATGCTGACGGAAAATCACTCCTCAGCCCCTACTACAATAAGGTTTATACAAGCACATATCAGAATGATAACGGAGAGGCTACACTCGAAGTTTACGAAAACCCTGATGCTCTCCCGATAGGCTTCATGGCAAACTCTGATATTCTCCGCCTCAGCTTCCTCGGAAACGATAACCCGTTCAACAGCATGAACAACTTCCTCAGCTCAATGACAGGAAATACTCCTGACTACTCAGGTGCTCTCGAGCCTAAGGCTTACTTCAAGCGTATAGATGAGAATCCTGACGTAGTGCTCAATGAGTGCTGGGAATCCAATTACAATGGTCAGCATTGCTACAATGCTAACGCAGGTGCGGCTGACCCGACTGTACGTATCCACATTACAGCACAGTCAGACGATGCACTTTATATGTTCCTCAAATCGGACAACCCTAAGAAGGCTAATCTTTGGGTATCGTCCGAGAAAAATGCCGAGACAGGTGAATTCGAGAACTTCAAGGGCTTCGGATGCTACTATGACGGCTACGATTATTCTATCGTTAACCTCGGCAAGTACCCCGCAGGTACAGAGCTTGAGGTGCGTCTCACTGTACTTCAGCAGGATAAGACCGGTAATAACGAGTACGTAATGATAAAGGACTTCCAGTTCTATCATTTCGATTATAACGCATTCCATGAGGATATCGAACAGCTCAAACAGAACCCGTGGAACCTCGACCTCAGCAAGACTAAGGACGATTACCTCGTTGGCGAAGTTGACGCAAAGGCTGGTCAGATACTCTATACTTCTATCCCCTATGAACCCGGCTGGACTATCAAGGTTGACGGCAAAAAGGTAGATGAGTGCTTCAAGGACGTTATCAACGATGCCGGAACAAGTGTTATGGTAAATGATACCGACGGCAAGGACGGCGAGGTAGTAATACTCAATGCACTCATTGGTCTGCGACTCCCTGAGGGACACCATACAATAACTATGAAGTATTCTCCTCCCGGATTCAGAACAGGCTGTGTATTCATCGTATTCGGCATTGCGGCAATAGTTCTCCTGTTCATCTACGACAGAAAGAACAACATGATAATGATTCAGGAACGCGAGTATGCTGAAATGCGCAAAAAGGGCATAACTCCTCCCGCAGAGGGAAACAGTGTTCCTGTTGCACAGATAATCAAGTCAAAGGGCGCAATAACCGAAAAACCGCTCAAGGAAGAGGTAAAGGAAGAATCCGGTGACGATGACGGCGAGACGGAGAAAACTCCCGAAGAAACTGCCGATGAAGCAGTTGAAGAAGCTGTAGACGAGCCCAAAAAAGAAACTCCCAAGCCTCAGCCGAAGAATAATAACCGTCCCAAGAACGGCGGTAATAAAAACGGCGGCAAGAAGAAAAAGAAAAAGTAAATTCCTTGTGCAAAATGCCTATGACATTTTTGCGGAAAATATGCTAAAATAGAATTACAACGTGTATTCGCTTATCCGATGTAAGTCCGGTTGTCGAGCGATACACGTTGTATTTTTTTATGGAGGTAAGGATATGTTCAAGGTAAATGACGCGGTTGTATATGCGGCATATGGCGTATGCGAGGTCAAGGCGATAGAAAAGCGCGACCTCACCGGTGAAGAAGTCGAATACTACGTGCTTCAGCCGGTCGGCGATACTAAGAATAAATTCTATGTTCCTACCGACAGGGGAACTCTCAGGGAGAAGATGCGGAAGGTGCTTTCGCGTGAGGAAACCGATATGCTCATATCTTCTATGTCAGGCGAGAAAGACATATGGATAGACGACGATATCCGCCGTAAGGAAGAGTACCGCCGTATTATCGACAAGGGCGAGAGACATGAACTTGTCCGCCTCGTGAGAACACTCTATCTGCGCAGAAAAGCCCTTGCTGCAAAGGGTAAAAAACTCCATGCCAACGACGAAAGATTCCTTTCAACTGCCGAAAACCTGCTAAGCGAGGAGTTTGCATTCGTCCTCGGGATACCGCGTGAAGAGGTTGTACCTTACATAAAGGCTCATATATGAAAAAGTGCTTGACAAATCCGTATAATTGTGCTACTATAAACGTATACAGTCAAAGCTATGACGAGGAAGGCTTTATCCGCTAATATTGCTTTCAGAGAGCTGCCGTAAGGTGCGAGGCAGCAGCAGTAAGGGTACGGCACACCCCCTCTGAGTGCGTTTAATAAACGCCGGCAGCTCCCGTTACAGAGCAATGAGATACGGAGTCGTCTCCGTGTGAATCAGGGTGGAACCACGGTATAATATCGTCCCTTGCGCTATTTCAGGCGTGAGGGACTTTTTTGTTCTTTTCGCACAGGAGGTGAAAAATTGAGCAATATAAAGTATAACGAGCAGGAAGAGGCGTTCGAGCTGCCGTATAAGCTTTGGGACGAGACTGCTACGGTACGTTTCTACGTTGAGGAGGAAGCAGAGATAATGCAGAACCTCAAAGCTATCGCGGAAAAGCTTGCAAAGGTAGACGGAAGCCGCAAACAGATAGCCGGACTCCTTATCGACGAGGGTTACTATGAGGGCGGAGATTCTGACGCACTTGCAAAAATACTCGAAATGGCAAATCCCTATGTCGATATTGACGAAGGCGAGATAATCGTCTGTTTCGATGTAAGTACTTCCGACGGATATATGCGAGACCCCGCACATATTGAGCTGTATGGAGAAATATTTGAGATAACCGGCTGGGTCACATGACGAATCGTCCGATACGGAAGAAAATCCGCCTTGAAAATTACGATTATTCCGGAAACGGTGCATATTTCGTAACCATATGCACGAAGGATAAAATGTGTATTCTGTGGGATAATCGCGATAAATATGAACCGTTAAAACAAAGCGTACCCCTCGTAGGGGCGCACAGTGTGCGCCCGAAAATGTCAGGAAAAATCCATCTGTCCGAATACGGAAAATGTGTAAAAATGGGATTGAAGAATATTAATGTTCATTATCCAATGGTATTTACCGACAAATACGTGATAATGCCCAATCATATCCATGTGATTATTAGGATATCGAACGATGTGGCTGATAGGCGCACAGTGTGCGCCCCTACATTATCCTTAATAATCAAGCAATTTAAGGAATATGTTACAAAACAAATAGGTTTTTCCATATGGCAGAAATCGTTCTACGACCGTATAATACGAAACGAGCGAGAATACAACGCATTCCGGGAATACATCGAAGCTAATCCTGAAAACTGGGAAAGCGACGAATTATTCATACAAGGATAAAATATCTTTAAGGAGAGATAATCATGATAAAATTAACATTAAAGGACGGCAGCGTCCGCGAGATTGAAAATGCACAGCCTGCTGCTGAGATAGTAAAGGGCATTGGTATGGGACTTTACAAGGCAGCCTGCTGCGTAAAGGTAAACGGCGAGGTCAAGGACCTCCGCACTGTTATCGACAGCGACTGCGAGTTTGAGGTATGTACATTTGATGTCCTCGACGGTAAAAAGACCTTCTGGCATACAGCTTCACATATTCTTGCACAGGCAGTAAAGAGACTCTATCCTTCTGCAAAGCTTGCAATAGGTCCTGCTATAGATAACGGATTCTACTATGATTTTGACCTTGAGAAGCCTTTCACTCCCGAGGAGCTTGAAAAAATCGAGGCAGAGATGAAGAAGATAGTCAAGGAAGACCTTGCACTTGAGCAGTTTGAACTTGCTCCTGAGGAAGCGGTTGCAAAGCTCAAGGATATGGACGAACCCTACAAGGTGGAGCTTTGTGAGGAGCACGTTGGCAAGGGCGAGCCTATTTCGTTCTATAAGCAGGGCGAGTTCACAGACCTCTGTGCAGGTCCTCACCTTATGACAACAGCTCCTGTAAAGGCATTCAAGCTTCTCTCATGTACAGGTGCATACTGGAGAGGAAACGAGAACAACAAGATGCTCTCACGAGTATATGCTATTGCTTTCCCGAAGGCTTCACAGCTTGACGAATACCTCAAAATGATAGAGGAAGCAAAGCTTCGCGACCATAAGAAGCTCGGCAAGGAGCTTGGACTCTTCATGTTCGACCATACAGCACCCGGTATGCCTTACTGGCTCCCGAGAGGCTGGAAGCTTTTCAACGCTCTTCTCGAATACTGGAGAGGTGTTCACGAAGACCACAGCTACACTGAGATTTCCGGACCTGTTCTTTCAAAGAAGGAACTCTGGGTAACATCTGGTCACTGGGACCACTATCAGGACGGTATGTTTGTTATTCCGGCTGAGGAAGATAACGAGGTTTACTGCGCTAAGCCGATGAACTGTCCTAACGCTATCAAGGTTTATATGAACAGACAGCGTTCATACAAGGAGCTTCCGCTCAAGTTCAATCAGGTAGACGTTATCCACCGTAAGGAGAAGTCAGGTGAACTCAACGGACTGTTCCGTGTTCAGCAGTTCAGACAGGACGATGCTCATATCCTCGTAACAGAGGAGCAGATAGCTTCTGAGATAAACGATATCATGGACATAGCTACAGAGATGTATAACACATTCGGTCTTGAATACAAGGCAGAGCTTTCAACACGTCCTGACGACTACATGGGTGATATAAACGTATGGAATAAGGCTGAGGCTGACCTCAAGGCAATTCTTGAGGAGAAGTACGGTCCTGACGGATACGAGCTCAACGAAGGTGACGGCGCATTCTACGGTCCTAAGATAGACCTCAAGATGAAGGACGCTATCGGACGCGAGTGGCAGATGGGTACTATTCAGCTTGATTTCCAGCTTCCGCTCAACTTCAAGATGAAGTACATTGCGTCTGACGGTTCTGAGAAGCAGCCTGTAATGATACACCGTGCAATATTCGGTTCATTCGAGAGATTCATCGGTATCATAACAGAGAACTTCAAGGGTGCATTCCCGTTCTGGCTCTCACCTATGCAGGTAGGTATCGTACCTATCAGAACAGAGCATAACGAGTATGCAAAGAAGGTTGCGGCACTCCTCAAGAAGAATCGTATCAGAGCAGAGGCTGATTACACTGATGACAACATGAAGAATAAGATAAGAAGATTCAAGGATTATAAAGACCCGTATGTTGTTATCATCGGCGACAGCGAAGCAGAGAATGAGCAGGTTTCTATCAATATCAGAGGAAACAAGCAGCTCAAGAATGTACCGCTTGACAAGTTCATCGAGATGTGTAAAACTATGAACGAGGAGCACTCACTCGATATTATCGATACTCTTTAATAGTAACAAAAAGCAGTCAGAAATTGAGTTCCATTTCTGACTGCTTTTTTATTACAATAATTCGATGTTAATATGAGCCGAAGACAGTTTTCAGTCCGGTGAGGACCTTTTCGCCCAAATTTTGCGAATAAACGATTTCCGAAGCCTTTTCGGGACGGTTAGTTATGATATTGTCAACACCGAGAGCCATCATATTTTTAATTTCGCTGTTGTTATCGACTGTCCATACGAAGATTCTTTTGCCGTTCTGATGAGCATTATTGACCACAGTTGCATTAACAAGAAGGTGGTTCATACTGAGTGCATCGATGTATTTGAGCTGTGTAAACGCTGTAGTAGTTGCGACATTTGCGATAAGACCTGTTTTAATGTCGGGGTCGAGCTGTTTAACACGCTTTACGGCGGCATACGAGAATGATGTGACGTAGCAGGAGTTTTCAAAATCGTATTCGTTTATCATATCAACAGTTTTTTCAGCGGTGAGAAGCACATCGCCGTGGTTTTTGATTTCGATATTCAGGAGGATATCGTTTCCGATCAGCTCGAATACCTCTGAGAGGAGCGGTATACGTTCTTCTGCGAATTCTTCGTCCTTGCCGAACCAGCTTCCGGCGGAGAGCTGTTGAAGTTCATCGTAGGTGAAATCGGTGAGTTTTCCTGTGCCATCGGTAGTTCGGTCGAGTTTTTCGTCATGGAAGACCACGAGCTGACCGTCCTTAGTGAGTTGAACGTCGAGCTCGATGTAATCAGCGCCGCTGTCGAGGGCATTTCTGAATGCGGCGAGTGTATTTTCGGGAGCTTTTTTGGAAGCACCGCGGTGAGCGGTGACCTGTGTACGTGTGAGGAGTCCGACGTTAAGGCTGATATTTCCCTTGTACAGAGCGTCGATGTACGAGTAATTCAGGAGCAGGCTTCCTATGAGCAAACCTGAATAAAGTACCGCACGCTGAGAACGTCTGAGACGGTGACTTTTTCTGTTCGGGAGAGTGAGGTTTTCGGATTCGGGAACATCTGCGAAGAATCTGCCTGTCAGCCAGCACATTACTGCCGGAGTTGCGAAAAATACCGATATTACGGAGAAAATCTCGCTTTCATACCTGAGCACCTTCAGTGACGATACCATAGCCTTATGCGGACTTGATACACCCTTGATGAACATGATTATGAGGAAGCTTATTATGAATGAAATTATAGCAGTTGCAAGGATAATGAAAAGAGTCCACTGAATTAGTGAAATGGCATTCTTGATTTTTTTGCCTGCGAATAGCTTTTTGCTTTCCTTTATACACTCATTGAAAGGCTTATCTGTGAGGATAAGGAAGTGCATAGAGTAGCTGTGACCGATTATCAGCATTGAAAACAGAAGCTGAATAAATATGTAAATTATAATGGCTGTGGTATTGTTTATAGAATGGAGTGCGGTTCTGATTATTGGCAGAAGCGGCGCGAGGAAAATACCTGATGCCATAGTAAACTGAGCGATAGGAATGTAAAACATATACGGAATGATACTCAGTATACCCCTTCCGCGCAACGACTTGCGGAAGCCGAAAAGTCCCTCACGGAACATACCTATTACAGAAAGCCGCTCACCTTTTGCATAACATGAATAGCAGGCGGCGAGACCTGAAAGTTCGATAAAAGAGAATACCACCGCGAAGAACAGTATTATCAGTATAGCGATGATAGTAGCAGGATTTTTCAGGTAAAACCACACTTTTTCGTCTGAGAGATATCTTACGTGTGATATCTTCATGGTAAGCTTTAGCAGGAGTGCGAGCAAAGGTGCACCTATTGCGACGAGCACAAGTTTATATATAAGTTCAAACATCAGAACATCCGGCAGAGCGCGCAGAAACATTCCGATGGATTTAAAAAAGTTCTTTTTCATCGTAAATCTCCGGAGAGCAGCATTTGACGGCAAAGCCGCCGCACTCTCATATACATTATAAATCCTGCGTGCGGAATTGTCAATAATTTGTTCATAATTTCTGAAAAAAGCACAAAAAAAGCTGCGCTGCCCATATGGGAAACGCAGTAATGATAAAGATAGAGAAAAAGATAAAAATAGAAAGGGAATTGGGGGATTACGTGAGGCAACACTTCACAAAGCACATCTTGCGGTGTTGCCTTAATCCTCCTTTAGTATAAGCAGTTAATCTTAAAATAGTCTTAAAATTTACCGGTATATTTTGCTTTTAATATGCTGTAGCCGTAAGGCGGCACTATGAGGGTATCGTTTTTGTATTCACCGTAGAAAGGTTCAAAGCGTCCGAAGTTGAAGAAATAGTCGGTGACATTGCTGAAAACGAATTCCTCACCTGTTCTGTTGATGAAAAACATATAATCGATATCAGTACCCTGTCTTGTGAAAGCCATAACGCGGTCATCGAGGACTTGTCCGTTGTTAATTACGAAGTAGGTTCTGCCGGATTTCATATTAGGTATAGACTTTCTTATGCGTGAAAGCTGACTAACGTATTCAATGAGGTCGTGGTCTTCATTGCCCCATGGGTAACAGCGGCGGTTGAAGGGGTCTTTGTAGCCTTGCAGACCGGCTTCATCACCGTAGTAAATACAGGGTACTCCGGGGAGGAAGAACATCAGTGCAAGGGCAGTTTTCATGAGGTTTTTGCCGTATTCGTACTGTTCATCCGACAGCCAGTGTTCAGCCATCCAGTCCTTGTCTTTATCTCCGCAGTATTCGCCGCCGAGGCGGTTTATCGCACGTTCGATATCGTGTGTGGAGACGAAGTTCATGAGGGTATCAATAGCAGGTTTGGGGTAGTGTTCGATGATTGTCATAATGGAGTAGATGAAGTCACGAGGGTCACAGCCTTTAACGTAATTGAGGATAGCTTCGCGGAAGGGGTAGTTCATGACGGAATCAAGCTGGTCGCCGAGAAGATAGCGCCGTTTAACTCCGTAGCATTCCTTATTTGTAGCGTCCTCCCACACTTCACCTATGATAAGTTTATTCTTGCTTACTCTCTTTACGGCTTTGCGGAGATTATTGAGGAACTGGTCAGGGAGTTCATCGGCAACGTCGAGACGGAAGCCTGCCGCCCCCTGTTTCAGCCAGTAGTTAATGATACCCTCCTCTCCGCAGATGAACTTGGTATAGTCCTCATCGTTTTCGTTTACGTTGGGGAGAGTGTCGATACCCCACCAAGCCTCGTAGACATTGGGGTAGTCGATGAAGCTGTACCAGTCGTAGTATTTGCTGTTCTGCGACTGATAAGCGCCGGCTTCGGGGTATCTGCCGTACTTGTTGAAATAGACGCTGTCAGCGCCTGTATGCGAGAAAACACCGTCAAGGATAATGGATATACCGAGTTTTTTTGCTTCCTTGCAGAGTTCGGCGAAGTCCTCATTCGTACCGAGGAGGGGGTCGATTTTGGTATAATCGGCGGTATTGTACCTATGATTCTCATGTGCCTCGAAAATTGGGTTGAGGTATATACACGTAACGCCGAGGTCGTGGAGATAAGGCAGTTTTTCCTGTATACCTGCGAGGTCGCCGCCGAAGTAATCGTTGTTCCATACGTGACCATTACAGTCGGGCTTGTACCACGGAGTACCGACCCAGTCCTCGCGCAGAACGCGCCCCTCGGGGATATTTTCCTTAGGCTTTCCGCTTTTATAGAAGCGGTCGGGGAAAATCTGATACATCACACCGCCCTTGATGAAATCGGGAGTTTCGTACTCTTTATTGTAAACGGTAAGCTGAAAGAGGTCGCCCTCCTGTTCAGCGCCCTCATGGCAGTTCACACGTTTGATATAGCGGCGTATCCCACCGCAGGTGTACGAAAAGTAATAGTAGTGAACATCGCTGTAGCGGGCGTTATATTCGCATGAATAAACGAAGCAGTCGTTCTCCTCCGAGGTGACATACATAGGTATGAAGCGTTCTTTGAAGCCGGTGCGGAAAAGCACGAGAACAGGCGGAAAATCGGGGCGAATGTCCTTAGCAAGGCGAATTGAGAACCGGCAGGTCTCGAACTGTCTTACAGCGCCGAAAATAGATTTATAGCTCAGGTCCCATGTATCATAGATAGGTTTCATAGCTTATACCTCCGCAAGTTTCAGATAAATGTTTATACAAAGTGTAAATCTAAGGGCATCTCTAAAAACCTATTTGGTTAAAGAAAAAACAGATAGGTTTAGAGATGCCCTTAAAAGGAAGGACGTTCAATGTTGATATGAACGTCCTATTCAGGGGTGCCGCAGACGGCGATCCCGGTTATTGCTATTTTATGTCTTATCTGAGGTGCCAGATGTTGTCAGCGTATTCAGTAACAGCGCGGTCAGCAGAGAATATACCTGCACCTGCGATGTTGTTGAGTGACATCTTAGCCCATTTGAGTTTATCCTTGTAGCACTCAGTGATATAAGCCTGCGCCTTTCTGTAGCTGTCGAAGTCTGCGAGGACCATATATGGGTCGCGGTCTTTGAGTGAATTAGCGACATCGTTGAATGTGCAGCCGTTGATACCGCTGTACATACGGTCGATAGCGTCGCGGATTCTGCTGTCGCTTGAGTAGTAATTGATAGGAGCATAGCCTCTTGCTTTAAGGTCGTTTACCTCAGGAGTTGTCATACCGAAGATAACGATATTATCCTCGCCGCAAGCCTGTCTTATCTCGATGTTAGCGCCGTCGAGGGTACCGAGTGTGATAGCACCGTTGAGCATGAGCTTCATGCAGCCTGTACCTGAAGCCTCTGTACCTGCGAGAGATATCTGTTCAGAGATATCAGCAGCAGGCATGAGCAGCTCAGAGAGAGTTACGCAGTAATTTTCAAGGAATACTACCTGCAGCTTCTCAGATATCTTGGGATTCTTTCTTATCTCCTCTGAAATAGCCCATATGAGCTTGATTATCTGCTTAGCAAGGTAATATCCGGGAGCAGCCTTTGCTGCGAAGATATAAGACTTGGGAGTGAAATCAGCATCGGGGTTATTGAGCAGATATGCGTAATCTGTGAGGATATTCATAACGTTGAGGTGCTGTCTCTTGTATTCGTGGAGACGTTTTACCTGAACGTCGAAAATGCTGTCAGTGTTGAGAGCGATGTCGTTGTTCTTCATGACGTACTTGGCAAAGTATTCCTTAGCCTGCTTCTTAACGTCCATGAGCTTTTTGAGTATCTCTTCATTGTCCTGATAAGCGCGGAACTTTTCAAGCTCAGAAGCGTCCTTGACGAACTTGTCGCCGATAGTTTCTTTGAGAAGGCTTGTGAGTCCGGGATTTGACTGTGTGAGCCAGCGTCTGTAAGCGATACCGTTGGTAACGTTCTTGAATTTCTCGGGAGTATTCTCATATTCTTCGTGGAATACAGACTGCTTGATGATCTCGGAATGAAGCTTTGATACACCGTTTACGCTGTGTGAAGCGGCAACGCAGAGAGAAGCCATGTGGATCATATTGTCCTTGATGATGGACATACGTGTTGTCTTAGCACTGTCGCCGCCGTTTCTCTCCATGAGAGACTGGCAGTAACGGTTGTTTATTTCAACGATGATGGAGAAGATACGCGGTATAACGCGCTTAACGAGGTTAACGTCCCACTTTTCAAGAGCTTCAGCCATAACAGTATGGTTAGTGTAAGCGAAGGTCTTTGTAACGATGTCCCAAGCCTTATCCCAGCCGTAGCCGCAGTCGTCGAGGAGAACTCGCATAAGTTCGGGGATAGCGAGAGTCGGGTGAGTATCGTTGATGTGGATAGCTACCTTTTCAGCGAGGTTTTCGAGAGTACCGTAAACCATCATGTGGTTATTGACGATATCGCCGATAGAAGCCGCACAGAGGAAGTACTGCTGTCTGAGACGGAGGCTCTTACCTTCAAGGTGGTTATCGTTAGGATAAAGGACCTTTGAGATAGCGTTGGCGATAGAGTTCTGAGCAAGAGCACTTGCGTAGTCACCCTTATTGAACATATTCATATCGAAGCTGGGAGCCTTTGCTGACCACAGACGAAGTACGGATACGCCCTCTCCGCCGTAGCCTGATACGTACATATCATAAGGAATAGCAACAACGGTGTTGTAGTTTACATGGGAGATATAGTGGTACTGATTGTCCCAGTACTCCTGAAGGTCGCCCTCGAAGTGGATATCAATTGAGAGCTCAGGCTTCGGAACGAGCCAAACGCTTCCGCCGGGGAGCCAGTTATCGGGGAGCTCAGTCTGCCAGCCGTCTTCGAGCTTCTGCTGGAAGATACCGTACTCATAGCAGATAGAATAACCCATTGCAGGGAATCCTGTTGTAGCGAGAGCATCGAGGTAGCAAGCGGCGAGACGTCCGAGACCGCCGTTTCCGAGACCGGCGTCAGGCTCATGTTCAAAAACCATGTCGAGGTTTATAGTGTATTCCTTGAGCATAGCGCGAACGTCGTCGGCGATGTCGAGGTTGTAGAGACTGGTTTTGAGCGAGCGGCCCATGAGGAACTCCATAGAGAGGTAGTAAACCTGTTTGCCGCCGACTGAATGGGTGTGGTTGATGAAGCTCTGGCGCTTGTTTGCGAGAATATCAACAATTATAGAAGAAAGCACCTGATACACCTGTTTATCAGAAGCTTCCTCGGGAGTAACGCTGTAAAGAGACTGGAGTTTCTTAGGAAATTCCTTTTTTATCTCTTCCATAAGAGGGTTGTTTTTTTTGTTAGCCATATCTGATTCTCCGTTCTGCCGCACAAGCGGCTTTATTACCGTTTGTATATTTCTTGCTTTTTATCACAAACGTATTATTGCAGAATTATCGTTTCATCCTTTACAAACAGTATATTATATATTGTACCATGTTTTGTGCGAATTTTCAACTGTGTATTTCAACAAATATTTATCAACGTAATTTACATATTACTGAAAAACTAATGAAAAAATGGGACTTTTGCAAAAAATAACGAGGTAAAATTTGTAAAAAACGTACGGAAGTGAAGCTAAAAGACGAGAAAATTGTACAAAATAACAAGGCGCAAAATTGCCGGTATGCACTTAAAAATAGTTAAAATAAAAAAACTTGCTAAAACGATAAAAAACATTTGAAATCTGCACTATTATGTGGTATAATATATTCACATACATTTTCCGACAGAAGAAACTGTGTAGAATCGAAAAAGAAAGGGAATGATACCCAATGGAAAAGAAAAAAGGTTTGTCGATACTCAAATTTATGCTCATCATAATCTGCGTCTCCTGCGTCATAGTATCGTTAGGAGTTAACATACTCTTCTCAAAGAAGAGTACACCCCATTTATTCGGCAGATATATATACATTGTTGAAGACCCCAACCCTATGTCGGGCGACCTTACAACAGGTGCAGCACTTCTTGCAAAAGATGCGGCTAACCTCCGTCCTTCCGTAGGAGATATCGTTCTCTGCTATCCTGCTGACGCTCCTGATAAGCTGAGCGTAAGAAGTATCAGCTATATTGCTGAAGGCGATGACGGTACAGAGAGCTATTACACAAAGGATGCTCTTCATGATGATACAACAGATTCGATCGCAAGAGACAAGATAGTTGCTATATGTACAGGCTATCCTGAGAATGCAAGTCTCGGTTCATTCGTGAGATTTACTCAGGGAATCAAGGGCATAATCGTTCTTCTTGTTATTCCGAGCGTTATCATTGTTATCTTCATAATCGCAGGTATAGCAAAGGTCATCTCTTCAAAGGACGATGAGGACGAGTTTGATTTCTACGAATACGATAACGACCAGCCTGTTCCGGGTCCTGACCCGCACAGAAACGGCGGCGACCCGCTCTTTGAGCCTGAACATGATAACTTCGGCGGTGCGGAACTTGAGCGCAAGAAGATGTCTATTGCAGAGCATTTCAGTCAGAAGGAAGTCAACCACGATTCTCCCTATCAGAAGGAGAAGGAACGCACAATGCAGTTCAAGGCTCAGAAGGGCAGTCTTACAAATACACGTTCATTCCCGACAGGCGGTTCTGCTGAAACATCATTTGCGGCAAGAAACCTCGGCGTACAGTCGTCAACAGCTCCTACAGCTGATGCTCTCAGAGAGGAAATGCTCAGAAAAACAGCTGAGGCCGAGCGTGCAGGTTCAGTAAGCGTAACATCTTCCGCTCCCGAGCAGGAGCGCGTAAGCGACAACACAGGTATCCTTTCAACAGCTCAGGTCGAAGAGCTTACAAGGGACGAGGCTCCGAGATACACAGCTCCGAGACCATCACGTCAGGCATCAGCTCCGGCTCCTGCACCGAAGAAGAGCAGTTCACCGGATATCTCCGATATCCTCTCGCAGGCTGACTTCGAGCGCAAGGCTAAGAATCCTTCAGATATGTCAGTCGATGACCTTCTGAAGATGATAGAGAGCGAAAAGAGCAAGCTCTGAAAGTAGGAAATGCCGGCAATGGTGTTTCAAATTTCAATGTAAAATGTCTATCGGACGACCTCTGGTCGTCCGATTTATTATAATAGTATATAGAGGTGCATACATGAAAAAAAACAGAACGTTTCTTAAATTTATACTTATCGTGTCAGCGGTCATGTTCGGACTGACGATATTACTGCTGTATCTTTCGACAAAGCGTGCTGAGAATGACAGCTATATTCAGATAGATACCGATACGATGAAGCTGATACAGCTCGAACCGCCGAAGGACGGCGACCCTATCGCTGTAGTCGATACTACCCTTGGCGAATTCAGATTTGTACTCTATCCGGAGCAGAGTCCCGAGGCGGTGAAGAACTTCACAAGCCTCGCTGAGAGCGGCTACTATGATAATACCTACATTTATAATGCAGAGGAAGGAGTTTACGCTTCAGCAGGCAGTAAACTCAAAAGCGGCGAGATGCCGGAAGGCTACGACAAGGCGCACGAAGTCATCGAGCGCGAGCTTAGTCAGGACCTGTGGCCTTTCAAGGGTGCGGTTTGTATGCTCAACACTGAAAAGGAGAGCACTTTCAAGAATAAGCTCATGGGCGGCGGAAAATACTTCAACGGAAGCCGTTTCGCACTCATTGACTCTATTGAGTTTACCGACGAAATGAAGGAACAGCTCCTCGATATTTCAGGAAGTCAGGAACTTGGTGAGGCTTTCATAAAAAACGGCGGAGTGCCTAATTTCTCACAGCAGATGACGGTTATCGGTCAGACCTATGAGGGCATTGAAGTTATCGACGCTATTACCCGTGTAAAAACTGAAAATGACGGACATAACAAGCGTCCGGTCGATGATATCATGATAAATTCAGTGAAAATTGATAAATACAAAGCCCGGTAAGGGAACACCAAAAAATAACCGTTTTTAAGCATTGTGAAAGAATAATCCCCTGTTTTGACAAATGGTTTGCCGGAATATGACTAAAAATATTCGGAAACTATTTACAAATTCGTCAAGATGTAGTATAATGTAAAGGTTGAGATATAAACTAACTGTATCTAAACGACGAAAACAGGGAATTTTAAAGGCATTTGCCTTTGAAACATATTTTCAAGGAGTGGAAATAATGCTTAAAAAAAGACTTCTTGCAGTAGCTCTCTGCGCACTTACAGCTACCTGTGCTATGACTGCCTGCGGTAAAGATATCGACGTGAGCGACGGCTCGTCTTCCTCAACTTCTGAGAAGGCGGCTCCGGAAAATGTTGATATCGCAAACTATACAGCTCCCGAAAAGGGCGATACAATCATCGAGATGACCATAAAGGACTACGGCACAGTCAAAATCAGACTCTTCCCCGAATACGCTGACAAGGGCGTTGAAAACTTTATCGGTCTCGCTGAAAAAGGCTACTACGACGGTCTTACTTTCCACCGCGTTATCAAGGACTTCATGATTCAGGGCGGCGATCCAATGGGTACCGGTCAGGGTGGTGAGTCAATGTGGGGCGGTCAGTTCGACGGCGGCACAAATAACCACCTCGTTCATGCGGCAGGTGCTCTTGCTTACGCTAACTCAGGAAGCACTTCTACAGACGGAAGCCAGTTCTATATCGTTACAGGTACGCAGGATATCACCGATGATACCTTCTCTAGCTATGAGCAGAGCGGCTATTCTTTCTCAGACAATCAGAAGGATTTCTACAAGCAGAACGGCGGTGCGCCTTTCCTTGACGGAAATTATACAGTATTCGGTCAGGTCTATGACGGACTTGATATCATATTCAAGGCTCAGTACGTTGGTACAGACGCAAACGACAAGCCTCTCAGCGACCTTGTTATTGAATCTGTAAAGGTCGGCAAATACGACGGCGAGGAGCTTAAATGGCACCTCAGCGACTACGACTACGATGACCCCACTGCTCAGGAAGTTGCGAACTTCACAGCTCCGGAAAAGGACGAGGAAGTAGTCAATATGAAAATCAAAGGCTACGGCGACGTTAAGATAAAGTTCTTCCCCGAGTACGCTCCGGCGGCTGTCGAGAACTTCATCACACACGCTAAGGACGGCTATTACGACGGTCTGACCTTCCACCGCGTTATCAAGGACTTCATGATTCAGGGCGGCGACCCGAGCGGTGACGGTACAGGCGGCGAGTCAATATGGGGCGGCAAGTTCGACGGCGGTAAGTATTTCAATCTTATCCATGCCGCAGGTGCGATCGCCTATGCAAATTCAGGCTCAACTTCTACAGACGGAAGCCAGTTCTATATAGTTACCGGTAAGGTTTACAGCGATGACGAATTCGCTGAACTCAAGAGCAGAGCAAGTTTTACCGATTCTGCTGAAAAGGTATATAAAACAGCTGGCGGAACACCTTTCCTTGATGGCCGCTATACCGTATTTGGTCAGGTATATGATGGTCTCGATATAATCTTCAAGGCTCAGAACACCGAAACAGATGAAAGCGATAAGCCTAAGGAAGACCTTATCATAGAATCAGTAACAGTTGAAAAGTACGACGGAGAATCCCCCCGCTGGTATATTTCCGATTACGAAGGCTCAGCAGATACTACTGAGGCTGAGACCGAAGCAGAGACAGAGGCTGATACAACAGCCGAGTCTACAGAAGAGGAAACTTCAACAGAAGCTTCAACTGAGACAACAACTGCTGAATAAGCGGATATCTGTGATAAAGTTTATACAAACAAAAGAAAGAGTTCAGGAGCAGATAAATAATTCCTGAAAAATAAGGAGAGAATTCATTTGGATAAGTTTGTTATCAAGGGCGGCAGACGCCTTGAAGGTGAAGTTACAATAAGCGGCGCAAAAAATGCCGCAGTTGCGATTCTTCCGGCAGTTATATTGTCAGATGAGCCTTGTATAGTTGAAAACGTGCCTACTATAAGCGATGTTACTATCAGCCTTCGTATTCTTGAGGAGATGGGCGCACAGGTCACTTCTGTCGGCAAGGACGCTTACAGAATCGACCCCACAACTATTGACAAGTTCTGTGTGCCTTACGAAACTGCAAGAAAAATGCGTGCTTCTTACTACTTCCTCGGCGCACTGCTCGGAAAGTTCAATAAAGCCCGCGTATCAATGCCCGGCGGATGTCCTCTCGGCGACCGTCCTATAGACCAGCATCTCAAAGCATTTTCAGCGCTCGGTGCTAATTACAGCCTTAGTCAGGGAATGATAGACCTCAGTGCCGATAAGCTCAGAGGAAATCAGATATTCTTCGACGTTGTAACAGTCGGCGCAACAATGAATGCAATGCTTGCGGCTGTAAAGGCTGAGGGTCTCACAATTATCGAAAATGCCGCTAAAGAGCCACATATCGTTGACCTCGCAAACTTCCTCAACTCTATGGGTGCAAACATCATGGGCGCAGGTACAGACGTTATCAAGATAAGAGGCGTTGAGCATCTCCACGGAACTACTTATGCAGTTATCCCTGACCAGATAGAAGCGGGTACATTCATGGTGGCTATCGCCGCTACAAAGGGCGACGCTATCGTAAAGAACGTTATTCCCAAGCACCTTGAATCCATTACAAAGAAGCTTGAAAAAATAGGTGTAAACATCGAACAGTACGATGACAGCATCAGAGTATGGGTCGATGGACCGCTTGTAAAGGCTAATATAAAAACAGCTCCCCACCCCGGTTTCCCGACTGATATGCAGTCGCAGATAGCAACTCTGCTCACTCTCGCTGAGGGAACAAGTATCATCACCGAGAACATATGGGAACAGCGTTTCCGCTACGTTGATGAACTCAGACGCATGGGCGCTGATATAACCGTAAACGGCAAAGTAGCTCTCATAGAGGGCACAGGTAAACTCATGGGCGCACCCGTAAAGGCTTGCGACCTCAGAGCAGGTGCTGCACTTATCATCGCAGGACTTGCAGCAAGCGGAGTTACCGAGATAGAGGACATTTACCATATCGAGCGCGGTTATGACTGCATGGAAGGAAAACTTCGTGCAATGGGCGCAGATATTGAAAAGGTGAGTGTACCCGATAAGCCGGATTCAAAAACTGAAACTGAAAAAGCGGCAGTATGATTTAAAACGGCTCCCATTGGAAGCCGTTCAGAATGTCAAAAACTTTTTGCGAGTTTAGCGGACGACCAATGGTCGTCCCTGCAATTCATTTTTTTATGGTAAGCCTGACTTTTTTGCATACACGAAAAAATCCCCTCCGGACCTGTGTTCGGAGGGGATACTTTGTTATTTTCTTCTTGTACCGTTTTTTCTGTCGGTACTTCTTTTAAGGTCGCCTATTCTTTCTTCACTTGACTGCTTGAAGTGCGACATCATGTCCTCGAAAGACATTTCCGACTGGGGAACAGTTTTTTTCGGTTCCCATATCAGCGGCTTGCTTCTGCGTTCCTTATTCGGTGCAGGACGCGGTCTTCTCTCCTGAGTCTCGCCATCGTTATCAGCGGCTTTTTTAATGGAAAGGCTTACCTTTCCTGCCTCGTTGATACCGATGACCTTGACTTTTACCTCCTGACCTTCAGTGAGGTGGTCACGGATCTCGTTAACAAAAGTATTAGCGATCTCTGATATATGTACCATTCCCGAGCCGCCGCCGTCGATATCGACGAAAGCTCCGTACTGAGTGATTCCTTTGACTTTACCTGTGTAAATTTTACCTATCTCAAGCTGCATAGCGATATGATACTCCTTGCTTAATAATACCCTGCACTGTTGGGTCAGTCTCTTGATCTGTCGTAGAAACGGCGCTCATTCGGATAAGCGTAATCTCTTTCCTCTAAAGCGATTTTTTCCATATAGGCTGAGAGGTCGTCGCTGTCGAGGGTTCTCTGCATATCCTCATTTTCCATTTTGCAGGCATCTATTTTAGACTGTATGCGGGCAAGTTCCTTCTCTTTATCGCTGCAATCCTTTTCAGTCGTTACAAACAGAGCAGCACATCCTACGATAACTGCAACGGCAACGATTTTGAAAAGGCCTCTGTTAAACAGACCTTTTTTCTTTATTTTTGTTTTGATTCTTTTTGGCAACGATGTTCACGTCTTTCTCTTTTTATTTTCTGTTTTATTATACAACAAATGCAGTGGGCAATGCAATAGCATTTTTATCTTTTTTATATTTTTTACTAAACTTTTGGAACTTCCCACAAATTTGGCTCTTGCTTTTCTACATATTAGCACACTAACGCGCCGAAACGGAGCTGTTATCCACTTCAGAACTGTTTTAGCCGCAGATATAAGCTTGTGAAGGGTTCGCATGACGATGTTTCCGATAGTGAAAAAATAGAGCGAGAAGCCGACTGCGTTGCCGATCACGTAGTAGAATCGGAGTTCACCGCGTGCGGCGGCAGACGCAAATGCTGAGAGAAAGACCGCGTACAGCGCAAGAAAAGCCGCGTCTTCAGCGGCTGTCAGCCATAATCCATGCGGAAAGACGAGTCTCAGCGCACGCAGAACGTCGTAGTATATGCCGATAACTGCTCCTGCAACGCATGACAGTGCAAAAAGCACGAGTTCCTCATGGACCGAGAAAAAGGTTTCAGGAACGTTCATCGGAACAGCCTTCCCAGTGCAGAAAGCGGACCCTTTCTGTCGCGGTCACCGTACACGACCGCCCATATATCGCCGGTTATGGTCATATCACCCGTTTCAACGCTCATTGCGTCGATATGCAGTTCGCGCCCCTGCACAGTGAGTTCTCCGAGCTGAGTATAAAGGCATATCGCCTTTTCGTCGAAGCTATCGACGTCTGTAATGCCGGATACGGTCATACTTTTGCGGTTTTCTATTATAATGTTGTGGTCTTTTTTAATGGTATTTTCCTGCATGATATTCCTCCTTGTCCGCAGACAGATGTTATATAGAATCTTATTCATGCGATGCGCGAAATATTCCTGTTGTGCAAAACTGACAAAAAACACGGCTGAAATTCTCTTGTATTTTTGCCTCAGACCTCTTGTAAATGTATTCGCATTGTGATATAATAGTAAAGCTAATTGAAATATTCGGCTGTATGCCGTTTTATACCATTTCATTACGGAGGTAACAAAATGTCAGTTTTAGAAATTGTCGGAGGAGCAGTTCTCCTTCTCGTAAGCTTATTGACTATCATCATCTGTCTCGCTCAGGAGCAGAAATCACAGGACAGCATGACAGCCGCATTTACAGGCGCAAGCACAGATTCGTTCTACGGTAAGAATGAGGGCAGATCGCGTGAGGCTATCCTCGCAAAGATAACAAGAGTTTTCGGTGTTATACTTTTCATCGTAACACTTGCGCTCAACATCGTACCGCTTTTCGTTAACAAGTGATACACCGCCCTGTGACCTGCGTCACGGGGCTGATTTTATTTCAGGAGATAATTATGGCAGGAAAAACAAAGAAAAAATCGTCTGAAAAAAAGGGCGCATCAGCGGTAAGCGTTGAGAGCTACAGGAACAAGATAATCACATTCCTGAAGGCAAACGGCAAGAAGACTACTTCTATCGCCGACCTCGAAACAAAGTGCCGCACTAAAAAGAATGGAAGAGAAAATTTTACAACGGCTTTCGCAGAACTCCGCGACGAGGGCATAATTACAGTCAGGAAGGGCATGAAAGCGGCTCTGTGTTCGGAGCTCGGACTTAAAGTCGGCGAGATAACACGTCTCAGCCGAACTTTCGGCTTCGCAGTGACTGACAGCGGAGTTGAGTACTTCATTCCCGGAAAGTGTATGCTCGGAGCTATGCCGCACGACCGCGTGCTCATCGCAGATATCGCGTCACGCACAGGTGAGCCGGAGGGCGAAGTCGTTGATATACTCAGCTTCGGAAGCTCGGTACTCACCGGACGCATTGAGCTTGCGGACGATGAGCTTTATCTTGTGCCGGATATCGCTCCGCGCAATCATATGATAATAGTAAAGGACAGCGCTGTAAGCTTTGCGGCAGGTGACAAGGTCCTTGCGGAGATAGTGAGCCGCGGAAAGCGTCACGCTGAGCATAAGGTGCGCATCACATCTGTATTCGGAAGCAGTGAACTTGCTCAGTCGTGTGCGCAGTCTATCCTGTGCATTCACGGCGCTCCCGAGGAATTCTCGGCTGACTCGCTCAAAGAGGCGCGTCGTATAGCTGAGGGCGGAGTGCAGGAGTACAACTTCAACAACCGTGAAGACCTCCGCGATTTGCCGATTTTCACTATAGACAGTGCCGAATCTAAAGACCTCGACGACGCGGTATCAGTTTCGAGGACAGATAAGGGTTACCTGCTCGGAGTTCATATAGCCGATGTTTCGCATTACGTCCGCGGAAACAGTGAACTCGACAAGGAAGCGATGCGCCGCGGAACGAGTATCTACTACGCGGACAAGGTCATACCCATGCTCCCGAAGGAACTTTCAAACGGCATTTGCTCGCTTAATCCCGATGAGGACAGGCTCACGCTTTCGGTGTTTACAGAGCTTTCCCCCGAGGGTGAGATAATCAGCTACCGCTTCTGCAAGAGCGTTATCCGTTCGCGCGTGAAGGGTATATACAAGGAGATAAACGCGATACTTGACGGTACTGCCGACAGTGATATTACGGAGAAATATGCGTGCGTTGCGGAAGAACTTCCGCTCATGAACGAGCTTGCCGACGTTCTTATAAATAAGAAGAAGCGCCGTCATGCGCCCGAACTTGAAACTGTTGAGAGCAAGCTCATAATCGACGAGGACGGCATCTGCCGCGATGTTCAGCCGCGTGAACGCGGCAAGTCCGAGCGTATGATTGAGGAGTTCATGCTCACGGCGAACGAGTGTGCGGCAAAGCTTGCGAAGGATAAGAATGTTCCGTTCGTTTACCGCATACACGAAGCTCCGCCCGAGGAGAAAACTGCCGCACTTTGCGAAATGCTTCGCAAGGCAGGAATCGAATATCCGCATTTTCAGGAGTTCAAGCCGGCTCATGCCGCTGAGATACTGAACAATGTGCGTGATACTGAGAAGTTTGAAGCGGTAAATATGATGGTGCTCCGCTCAATGGCAAAGGCTAAATACTCCGAAGAACCGCTCGGTCACTTCGGTCTCGTACTTGACGATTACGCGCATTTCACCTCGCCTATCCGACGTTACCCCGACCTTGCTATACACCGCATTATTACTGACATACTCGCCGGATACGACGAAAAATGGCTGAATAAGCGCTACAGCGGATTTGCCGCTAAAGCTTCCGAAACTTCAACTAATGCCGAACTGCGTGCAGTTGCGATAGAGCGTGAATGTGAGGATTGCTACAAGGCTGAATATATGAAACAGCACATCGGAGAGACGTTTACGGCTAAGATATCAGGTGTGACCGAGTTCGGATTCTATGCTGAGCTTCCTGATACTGTCGAGGGACTCGTGCACATACGCACTCTTCCCGAAGGCGAGTACGATTACACCGAGCCTGTTGCTCTGACTGAAAAATTCAGCGGAGTTTCCTATAAACTCGGCGATACCGTGCAGGTCACCTGTGCCTCTGTGAATGTCAGCGAGGGAACTATCGACTTTGTTCTCGATGACCCCGATGAAGATTAAGAAAGGATACAAAAATATGAAAAAGACTGCTATTGCCGCAATTGCGGCTGCCATGCTCTGCGGACTCTCTTCTTGCGGAAACAGAGTTTCAGTACACGATAATGGTTCATCAACTGCCCCTACAGAAGCTTCTGAGGTACAGACTTCTGCTGAAACAGAGAACGGACAGACTACCGCTTCCGGTTCGTCAGTGACCGAAAAATCCACAAGTACAGTTTCAAGTGCGACAACTACTGCAACTTCTGCCGGCGGAAATAATACCGTCAGCAGTGAGGACGCGGCTCTGATTTCAAAGGCTCAGGAACTTTTTACCAAAGCCTGCGAGACAAGCTTCAATTACTCAGTCGGCTGTCCGTACAGCCTTGATACCAATAATTATGTCGAGAATCAGTACGGCTGGCAGTTTTATCTTATTACAGACCCGAATATCAACTCGCTTGCAGATGTAAGAGCTGACTATCACAAAGTATTCAGTGAGAATTATCCCGATAATATCGAGGAGACCTACAGGGAGGAGAATGGTCACGCATACTGCCTCAACGGTGCAAGAGGCTCGGATATATTCTATGTAAGGTCGGAGATAGTGAGTGTTGACAGCAAGAGTGATAACGAGATATTCTTCACTGTACGCAACTACTACGACGGTTCAAGCTGGGGTGACGAACCTTATTCCGAGGACAAGGAATTCTCAGCTGTTGTGACTGCTGACGGTTCATGGCGTGCCGGCAAATTCACTCTGCCATATTAATATAACAACGAACACCGTACAATACCTTAGTTTTGTGCGGTGTTTTTTATGTAAAGTGAAAAATCCATGATATATGAAAGATTTGCACTTCCCGATTGAAGTTCGGGAAAAAAACCGCCTGACTGCGGTTATTGATTCCGCATTAATCATACCTTGACAATTATTTATCTTTGTGGTACAATTGAAATCGGTTTTTTGAGCGTAAGGCTTTAATGAGAAAAAAGAAATGAGGGTAAATATGGACAACGAATTCGAGACGAATATCAACGATGAAAACAGTTTTCACGCTCCGGAAGAAGCACCTGAACCTGAAAACACCGCTTCCGATAACGGAGTTTCTGCGGCTGAGACTGCCGCTTCCGCTGAACCCGTGAAAAAGAAAAAGAAGAAAAAACGCTTCACTCTTAAAAAGGAATTTACTATTTTAGCGATAAGTGCGGCGTTCTGCTTTACTGTATGTTTTTTTGCTCCGGCTGATATTTTCATTGGAAATCAGACTGATTTCGCAGTAAGTGCACCGCGTATACTCTACCCGCTTCTCGAAGCGGCTGGAATCACTACCGTTGCAATGGTGATTTTCCTCAATATCATGCTTGCAATCAATGTGAGACTGTGGAAAATCGTTTCAACACTTATTTCAGGACTCCTGATAGCCGGTTATTCACAGATGATGCTGATGAACGGACGCATGGTGGCTATAACAGGTGACGCGGCACCGTATTCGGTACGCTCAAAGTTCAATCTTGCTAACCTTGCGATATTCATAGCTATCGCTATCATGCCGACACTGTTCATGATAATCACGGGCGACCTTAAAAAGAAAAAGAAGAACCGCTTCCATATGCGTGCACTTACATATATTTCAGTTGTTCTTTTTGTAATGCAGGGTGTCGGAATCGCTGGACGCATTACGAAAATCGGTATCGAAAAGAGCGATGATTCGCAGTTTGAAAACTTCTTCTCCCTCAATGGAGCGACTGAACTCAGTTCGGACGAGAATATCGTTGTTTTCCTTACAGACCGTCTCGACGCTGAGTGGATGGAGACTCTCCTCGACGATTATCCGGAACTGAATGACGAATTGGAAGGCTTCACTTTCTATAAGAATAATATTTCCGGATATACAAATACATTCCCGTCGGTTCCGCAGATGCTTACAGCACATAAGTATGACGGCGGTGAATGGGTGCCGTATCTTGACGAGGGATGGGCAGGACAGACAGTTCCGCGCGTACTCCATGATAACGGCTACACTGTTAATATGCTCATTGACAGCTCAACCACTTTTTCAAGCTACAAAAATATCGCAGACCAGTGTGACAACATCGAATCTGCCGGAAATTACGTTGATTATAACTACTTCGGACCTCACGGTATACTCCGTACAATGGGACATTTCTCGCTTGGAAAGCTTTCTCCCTATCTTGTGAAGGGAATGCTTATGAACGGCTATAATTCGGACTTTTCAAGCAAATTCTACACAATTACCAATAATGTTCCCGAGCGATTTGATGCTTCTATCGGAACAGATTCGGATATGAAGATTTACAACTACGTTAAGGATAAAGGTATAAACACCAACAGCAAGAGCAAGACCTTTACCTTCATTCACCTTGATTTCATGCATGATGTAAGTGAGGACCTTTCAAGTCTGTATGACGGATTTGAAGGTGAGGCTGATAAGTACACATCCGCACGCGGCGGCTTTGAGCTTCTTAACACCTACTTTGATGAAATGAAAAAGGCAGGAGTTTATGATAACTCGACTATCGTAGTCCTCGGTGACCACGGCCATCCGCCTGTTGAGATTGAAATAGACAAGAAGCAGGACCTCGAAGAGCCTGTAAGAACATCTCTTTTCATCAAGCCTGCCGGAGCTGAGCGTGACAAGCTCATTATCAATGACGATGCGGAGCTTTCAAACGATTACTTCCCCGCAAGTATCCTTGACTTCGCCGGAATACCCCACGATGAATTCGGACCTTCCTATAACGAGCTCATGCAGAGCGGAAACTATCCTGCAAGATATCTCAAAGTTTACTGCTGGCACGGTATCGGCAATATCGAGGATATCCTCAAATACGAGATAAATGGCGATTCTTCCGACTTCAACAACTGGAAAGTTGTTGAGCGTCACGGCAAAGCTGTAACTGAATAATTTTTATGACCCGGGTTATTCCGGGTCTTTTTGTGCAAATTGACAGATTAAGGAAGCTTTTCTTGTAAAATCAGTCGGTTTCTATTGACAGAAAGATAACTATTTGCTATAATAGCTTTGTATAGTGTATTATAGGATATTTGTGGATATCCGCTCAGAAATAAGATAAACGTCCGTACACGGCTGCCGGCAGAAAAAAGGCTCGTCCGCACGGAGATACAAGGAGACGATGGCGGCATACTGCCGCGAAAAATTATGGTTAGTAGAAGAGACAGATATAAAAGGATGATATCCTTTTGCAGTGCGATGGCGCTCATGGTGCTGCTTACAGCCGGATTCGCCTTTATATGGTACAGTCACTACGTTGAAGAGCTGATACTGCCCTATTACAAACGCGGTAACTGGACCCTTATTGGTGTATACGCTGTGCTCGTATGGCTTTTTATCAAGGCATACGGCGGCTTCAAACTGGGATATCTCAAAAAAACGGATATGCTGTATTCTCAGCTGATATCAATAGTAAGCGTGAACTTTGTCGCGTATTTCATCATAAGCCTTATCGGCAGACATTTCATGATAGTTACACCGATGATATTGCTCACTTTTGTCGATATCGCCGTGATATCGGTGTGGACGCTGATAATGGGCAAGCTTTACTTTATGATATATCCGCCGCGTAAACTGATGATACTCTACGGAAGTCATCAGGCGGCTTCACTGGTACTGAAAATGAGTCAGCGCGTGGACAAGTATATGATATGCGAATCCGTCAGCATTACAGAACCTGCTGAGAAAATACGCGAGCTGATACTCAAATACGAGGGCGTTATCATTTGCGATATCCCTGCGGAGGAACGCAACGATTACCTCAAATTCTGCTACAATAACTCCGCAAGAGCGTATATTGCACCGAAAATCTCAGATATTATCGTAAGAGGTGCGGACGATATCCGCTTGTTCGATACACCGCTGCTGCTTTGCCGCAACTACGGTCTCGACTTTGAACAGCGCCTTTTCAAGCGTACATTCGATATAGTTTTTTCACTGTTTGCACTCATCATCGCTTCACCGTTCATGCTTTTTTCAGCTATCGCGATAAAGCTTTACGACGGCGGTCCTGTGCTTTATAAACAGAAACGCCTTACCCTCGACGGCAAGGAGTTCAACGTGCTGAAATTCCGCAGCATGGTTGTAGATGCTGAAAAACTCAGCGGACCCGTTCTCGCTTCCGAGGACGACCCGAGAATCACACCGATAGGCAGATTCCTGCGAAAGGTGCGTCTCGATGAACTTCCGCAGCTGCTGAATATCCTCGGCGGCGATATGTCCGTAGTAGGACCGCGACCCGAGCGTCCCGAGCTTACGGAGAAGTACAAGGAAGAAATGCCGGAATTCGGCTTCCGCTTAAAGGTCAAAGCAGGACTTACCGGCTATGCACAGGTGACCGGTGTCTACGATACCGTTCCCTATGATAAGCTTAAAATGGACCTGATGTATATTGAGAATTACTCGTTCCGCATGGACCTTCAGATAGTTCTCATGACAATAAAAACTATGCTCTTCCCGCCAAAGACCAATGCCGAGACCGGCGAGGGTCTTATCCCTTCGGAAAGCAGCAAAAGAAAAGAGGATACCAAATGAAAACAACAGCAGTTATAATGGCTGGCGGCAGAGGCGAACGTTTCTGGCCCAAGAGCCGTAATTCGTGCCCAAAGCAGTTTCTTTCACTTACTGCCGACGGCGATACAATGATTCAGAAGACAGTTAAGCGTCTGCTTCCGCTTGTGGATATAAGCGATATCTACATCGTAACAAATGCCGCTTATACTTCCCTCGTATCCGAGCAGCTTCCCGATATTCCCAAGGAGAATATCCTCGCTGAGCCTGCTGCAAGAAATACAGCTCCCTGCATTGCTTTTGCGGCTGCTGTTATCAATAAAAAATACGACGATGCAGTAATGATGGTGCTCCCTTCTGACCACCTCATCGGTCTTGAAGACCTCTATATCCACACTCTCAAAAAGGCTGTAAAGGTCGCAGAACAGGGTCAGAACCTCGTTACTATCGGTATCACTCCCGAGTACCCCGAAACCGGCTACGGCTACATCAACTTCGGCGATGAGCAGGACGGTGCATACATGGTTGAGCGCTTCGTTGAAAAACCCGACCTTCCTACAGCTGAAAAGTACCTCGCTTCCGGAAAGTACCTCTGGAACAGCGGTATGTTCGTATGGAAGCTCTCTTCCATCATGGCTAATATCAAGTCTCTCATGCCTGACATCTACGAAGGCGCAGTTAAAATAGGTGACGCTTTCGGAACTCCGCAGTTCAGCGACGTTCTTATCAAGGAGTTCACAGCTTTCCGCAGTGAATCCGTTGACTTCGGTATCATGGAGAAGGCTGAGAATATCTACACTATCCCCGGAAGCTTCGGCTGGGATGATGTTGGAAGCTGGCTCGCGGTTGAGCGTATTAACAAGACGGATTCTGCCAAGAATTACATTGAAGGCAATGTCATCTCCGTAGGCAGTGAGCATACAACTATCTGCGGCGGCAAGCGCCTTATCGCGGCTGTAGGTCTTGAAGATATCATCATCGTCGATACCGACGATGCCGTTCTCGTTTGCTCAAAGAACAGCACTCAGGACGTTAAGAAGGTCATCGCTCAGCTCAAAGACCAGGGCAGAACCGACCTCGTTTAATATGTAAAACAGGCGATGCTTCGCCTTGATATAAAACTATAATTATTTAAGGAGAAAATATAATGAAAAACGCTCTTATCACAGGAATCACAGGTCAGGACGGCTCATACCTCGCAGAACTTCTTCTCGAGAAGGGTTACAATGTTTACGGTATCTGGAGAAGAAAGGCTACTGCTGACTATGGCAATATCGCTCACCTCAAGGACAAGGTAACTCTTATCTACGCTGATATGACTGACCCTGTATCCCTTATCTCTGCTATGAAGATATCACAGGCTGACGAGGTTTACAACCTTGCTGCACAGTCGTTCGTTGCTACAAGCTGGGATACTCCCCTTGGTACTGCTGACATCGACGCTATCGGCGTTACAAATATGCTCGAGGCTATCCGTATCGTAAAGCCTGAGTGCCGCTTCTATCAGGCATCTACATCTGAGATGTTCGGTCTCGTTCAGGAAATCCCCCAGAAGGAGACAACTCCCTTCTACCCCAGAAGTCCGTACGGCGTAGCTAAGCTTTATGGTCACTGGATAACCAAGAACTACCGCGAGAGCTACAATATGTTCGCTTGCTCAGGTATCCTCTTCAACCACGAGTCTGAGCGCCGCGGAATCGAGTTCGTTACAAGAAAGATAACAGACGCTGTTGCACGTATCAAGCTCGGCGTTCAGGACTATGTTGAGCTCGGAAACATGGATTCCAAGCGCGACTGGGGTCACTCAAAGGACTACGTTAAGGCTATGTGGCTCATGCTTCAGCAGGATAAGCCTGATGATTACGTAATCGCTACAAACGAGACAAGAACAGTACGTGAGTTCGTTGAGACTGCTTTCAAGCACGTTGGTATCGACGTAGAGTGGCAGGGTAAAGGCGTTGACGAGATAGGTATCGACAAGGCTACAGGCAAGACAATCGTTAAGGTAAACAAGAAGTTCTTCCGTCCCGCAGAGGTTGATATCCTCCTCGGTAACCCTGAGAAGGCTGAAAAGGCTCTCGGCTGGAAGAGAGACATTTCATTCTCTGAGCTCGTTGAGCGCATGGTAAAGAACGACCTCGCTCTCGTTGAGAAGGAGATAAAGGTTAAGAGCATTACCGGCTGATAATGAACAGCTGGTTTGATAATCCGATGAGACTCGAGGTGCTGAGAAGTGAGAAGGGCGGCTATAATAAGGCAGACGTTCTCACAAAGCTCGATTCGCTCAATGCTATCCTCATGATGCTTGAGCAGGGCGGTGTGCCGCGTGAACAGCTTCTTGCCGGACTTAATGCGGCAGAAGAGGTTGAGCTTAGAAGAGAGAAAGGCGGACTTTTCGGAAAGCAGGGCATTTCTGTCGAGGACACCGATGCTTACCTCGAAAAACTCAGGTCTGAGATAAGACAAAAAGCCGGACTTTAAGCTATTGCATTAAATTCTGACAACACGCCGCCGCTGCTGCGGCGGCGCTTATCATTTTCACAAAGGTGGGAAGAGCTGCTTTGAATATTGCATTTGACGCATTACCGCTCATAAGTGACCGTATTACCGGAGTAGGCTGGTGCGAGGCGGGGCAGACTATGGCTATGGCACGTCTGCACCCTGAAAATAAGTATACCTATAACTTCTTCTCGCGCAAGGACGACCACATTAAAATGGAGCGCATTGCGCCATTTACCGGCGACAATATCGGTACACAGCTCGTGCATTTTTCGGGATATATGTATCGTGCCGCATCAACTTTCGTGCCGATACCGTATAATCATTTTTTCGGCAAGGATACCGATATCACGCATTTTTTCAACTATATCGTGCCGCCCGGAGTCAAGGGCAGAAAGGTTGTCACTGTTCACGATATGGTGTATAAGACTTTCCGTGAAACGGTTCGCGGAAGGACGAAAATGATGCTGGACATGGGACTGAAAAAGTCCATGGTACGTGCCGATGTTATTGTGACCGATTCCGAATTCTCAAAGCAGGAGATAATCAAATACTTCCCTCAGCATGAGAAAAAGATACGCGTAGTCCCCTGCGGAGTTGACCTTGAAAAATTCCGCCCCTGCGATGAGCCGGAGCGTATACCGCAGGTGAAGGAGTCGCTCGGGATAGAAGGTGAATACTTCCTCTACGTTGGCACTATCGAGCCGCGAAAAAACCTCGAAAGACTCATAACTGCGTATAATATCTTCTGTCAGCGCCATTCCGGTGCACCGAAACTCGTTCTCGCAGGCGGAAAAGGCTGGCTTGACGGAGGCATCTATTCGCGTGTACAGGAGCTTGGACTCGATAAGCAGGTCATATTCACAAAATACGTGCCTGCTGCTGACATGAATCCGCTTATGTGCGGTGCGCTTGCATTCGTTTTCCCGTCGCTGTATGAGGGATTCGGTATGCCGCCGCTTGAGGCTATGGCAAGCGGTGTACCCGTACTTGCTTCGGACGCGGCTTCGCTCCCCGAAGTTACCGGCGACTGCGCTGTTATATGCGACGCTTACTCCGAAGAGAGCATTGCCGACGGTATGGAAAAACTCTATGATTCGGCTGAACTGCGCAATGAACTGAGTATACGCGGAAGAGAGCGTGCCGGTCTTTTTACGTGGGACAAGTCGGCTGAAATGCTTTACGATATTTATAAGGAGCTGGTATAAATGACCGAGAATACAGAAAACCTGTTTGAAAACTTCCTTACGGCTGAGGACGAATTCCGCATGGAAATGGAAGAGTATATGCCCGAATTCATGGTCCGTCTGAAAATGGATACTCTCAACGACGACCCCGAATTCATAGAGAGAACTCTCGAACTGCAAAAGCTCAGCGAAAAAGCCGGAATAGATATGCAGCAGTTTATCATCGACTACGGAAAGGCTAACGGATACGAATAAGCATGGAAAAAAGGCTTGATATTCTTGAGGTCAATAAGGCTTATTTTCCGCACGTCGGCGGAATTGAAAGCCTTGTAAGGCAGTATTCAGAAGAGCTTGGACAGTATGGCGCAGAGGTAAAAACCCTTGTATGCCGCGATGGCAGAGGCGGTACTCTTCATGAGCGGGTAAATGGTGTTGAGCTTACACGCGCAGGAAGCTTCGGCACTTATTTTTCATGCCCTGTGTCACTTTCATTTATGAGTCTTTTCAGGAAAATGGCAAAGCGTTCTGACGCTGTTCACATAAATGTACCTTTCCCCCTCGCGGACGCGGCTCTGCTTTTGTCGGGATATAAGGGAAAAGTCGCGGTATCGTGGCACAGCGACATTGTAAAGCAGAAGAAGCTGATGTTCTTCTATCGTCCGTTCATGATGTATCTGCTGAAGCGTGCAGATATCATATTCGTGGCTACGGAGGGACATATCGACAATTCAGACGTTCTGCCGCAGTTCAGGGAAAAATGCCGCATTCTGCCCTATGGCATAGAGCCTGAGCAGTACCTGAGCATTGAACGTAAACCGTACCTGACCGAAAAGCTCAATAATAAAAATGCCGTGAAGATTTTCTTCACCGGCAGACTTGTATATTATAAAGGTGTTGACGTACTTCTGAGAGCCTTCCGCATGACTAAGGACTGTGAACTCTTTATTGCAGGAACAGGTGTACTTGAGGAAAGTCTCAAAAATTATGCAGATACACATGGTATGTCTGAAAAGGTACATTTTCTCGGCTTTCTTCCGGACGAAGAACTGAAACAGGCATATGCTGACTGTGATATATTTGTACTGCCGTCAGTTGCGAAAAGTGAGGCATTCGGCATAGTTCAGCTTGAGGCTATGGTCTATGGCAAACCGGTAATAAATACGCGCCTTCCTTCGGGAGTTCCGTTCGTGAGTGTTCACGGCGAGACCGGTATAACGGTTCCGCCTGCGTCTCCGATGGCTCTTGCCTCTGCTATGAACAAGCTTGCGGAGGATAAGGAACTCCGCGAAAAGCTCGGACGCAATGCGGCTGTGCGCGTAAAGAAGTATTTCAGCGAAAAAGAAGTAATAAAGAGCTTGTATGACGCTCTATCAGAATAAAGTGAGGATACAATATGAAGGCTTTGATTATAGGCGGAGCAGGCTTCGTTGGAGCTTATCTTATCCGTGAGCTTTCTTCAGCAGGAGCAGAGGTCCATGCGACCTGCCTGCCGTTTGAGAAAATAAGCGAAAAATGCGGAGTCCATACCCTCGATATCATGAATATGGAGGATATATCCGCTCTGCTCGATGAGCTTGCACCCGATGTGGTATATCATCTTGCGGCGCAGAGTTCAGTTGCAGTATCATGGAAAAAACCTCAGCTCACGGCACAGATAAACGTTGTGGGTTCGATAAATGTTCTTGAAGCGGTAAGAAGTGCCGCAAAGAAGGATATCAGGGTCATAATGATAGGCACGGGCGAGGAGTACGGCTTCATAAGGGAGGGCGCTTGTCCGCTCAGTGAGGATGAACCCCTCAATCCCGGCAATATCTACGCGGCAACAAAAAGCTGTCAGGAGATGATAAGCCGGATTTATGTGCGTGCGTATAAAATGGACATCGTTATGGTCCGCGCATTCAATCATTCGGGTCCCGAACAGAGCGATATCTTCGTTATCTCCGACTTCTGCAAACAGATAGCAGAGATAGAGAAAGGTATACGCGAACCCGAGATGGCTGTCGGAAACCTCAGCGCTATGCGCGATTTCACCGATGTGCGCGACGTTGTAAGAGCTTATCGGCTGCTCGCTGACAAGGGAGTTGCCGGAAGAGTTTACAATATCGGAAGGGGCAAGGCTGTGGAGATACAGTTCATACTCGATACTGCCCTCAGCTTCTCCGAGAAGGATATAACCGTTAAACAGGACCCCGCACGTATGCGTGCTTCTGATATACCTCTCATAGAACCGGACGTTTCGCGAATTTTCGAGGATACCGGCTGGAAGGCTGAGATATCAATGGAAAAGACTATCCGTGATACCCTCGACTGGTGGAGGATAAAACTCAGAAACTACGGCATGTCGCTGGGAGTTTGAACAGCGGCGAAGTGTTCAGAATAAGAAGGAGTGAACGAATTGTCAGATTTAAAGCTTACAAATGAGAAAATGCACACCTTTGACGGACACGATAAGGTGGGAGTTTTCAAAGCAGGCGAAAAGCTCATGGACTTCGGCGAGAAACAGAATGCCGCAAATGAAGCAGTAGCCGCTAATATCAACGACCTCATCAAAAGAGTATGCGCACTTGAAGATAAACAGGTGCAGAATACGGAAGTTATAAAGAAAATTGCGGAGGAGCTTTCTGCATTCAAGAAGGAACTCGACAGGGTAAGGCTCTCTGAAAAGCTCAATTCCGGAGCTATCGAGCGCCTTGATACCGCTATGCGGCTGGCTAAAGGCGACATCGATAATGCCTGACCTTAGCAGGGCGGATTCCGTCTGACCGGATATGACTCAGTACGGCGCATGGGACAATGTTCATGTGCCGTGTTTTCCTGAATAAATTTTGAGCAAAAGGCTTGACTTTGTTAAAGTTTTGTTATATTATATAATGAGTATCGGAATATGCAGTCCGATATGTGATAAATCCTGCATACCGCAATTGCTTTTATCAACGGAGATATGCACGAGCGCTGCCTCCGTTTTTATTTTAACAAACGAAAGAAGGTGTTATCATGGCAGAAGAGCTTATAGAACAGCTGGAAAACAAAACCGCCTTTACGATACCTATATTCGGAGGTATACCTATTGCCGATTCGTGTGTTGTAACATGGATAATCATGGCTGTACTGGTACTGCTTTCAATAATACTTACAAGAAACCTGAAAAGAATACCTACGGGTGCGCAGTGTGTACTTGAATCGTTCATGGATATGCTCGATAACTTCTTTACGGGAGTTCTTGGTGAGAGCGGCAAGAAGTACGTTCCGATACTTGAAACCTTCATCATCTACATAGGTGCGGCGAATATCATCGGTGTATTCGGCTTTGTGCCGCCTACAAAAGACGTAAATGTGACCGCTGCTCTCGCAGGAATGGCTATCATTCTTGTTCAGGCTGCTTTCATAATCAAAAAAGGTCCTGTCAAGTGGCTGAAAAGTCTGCTCAACCCGATAAATCTGCTCGACCTTATGACCCGTCCGCTTTCACTGTGTATGCGACTTTTCGGTAATGTCCTCGCTGCATTCGTAGTTATGGAGCTGATAAAGGTAGCTATCACATCAAATCTCGGCGTTCCCGCGATAGGCGTGCCGGTAATCGCGAGCGCGTATTTTGACCTTTTCGACGGACTTCTTCAGGCATATGTATTCGCATTCCTTACCTCGCTTTATCTCGCTGAGGCTTTAGAGGACGAAGAACACAAAGAAAAGAAAGCAAAAAAAATCAAAAAACCCGCCAGATCTTCACGGAGGTAATTTAATATGGGATTGTTAGCATTAGGCGCAGGCATCGCTGTTCTCACAGGTGCAGGCGCAGGCATTGGTATAGGAATCGCAACAGCTAAGGCTACCGAGTCTATCGCCCGTCAGCCCGAGGCTAAAGGCGATATCAGAACTTCTCTTCTGCTGGGCTGTGCCCTCGCGGAGGCTACCGCTATCTACGGCTTCGTTATAGCGCTCCTCATAATCTTCATTCTCGGCAGCAAATGATCTTTGATACGATCATAAATACATACACGGAGGTAATTTAATATGGGATTGTTAGCATTAGGCGCAGGCATCGCTGTTCTCACAGGTGCAGGCGCAGGCATTGGTATAGGAATCGCAACAGCTA
>Ga0310695_10001378_pt1 | contig 57912 bp, 49 predicted proteins | sample RumenRJG_04DNA_FD_203882 | JGI IMG/M metagenome (GOLD analysis project Ga0310695, IMG submission 203882) | Bovine rumen microbial communities from Lethbridge, Alberta, Canada - RJG_04 (v2) (version 2) | ecosystem: Host-associated > Mammals > Digestive system > Stomach > Rumen | place: Canada...
AGTCTTCTGCTATCAGGCGAGGCTCCCACACATTCATCAGTGCCCGCATCATCCTTTGCCGCTCTTCGAGTGTAGAAGGAATCCGATGGCTGACATGCTCGTCAGCCATCAGATACATGATGATGTTCTTCAGATTCTCCAGTCTGTCCATTGTCCTTACTTCTTATAGAGTGCCTGAGCCAGTGCATCGGCATCGCCGGGCAGTTCGGGATATGCAGCCTTCAGCGCCTCGGTGAATGCTGCGGCATCCTTGTTGACTGCCATCAGTTCCTTCACCTTCTCCAGATAGGCAATCTTGAACTCCACCTGAGCCTTCTCAGCCAGACCGCCATGACCGCCGATGAAGTACTTGGCACCAGAGGCGAGGGCCTTCTTGGCCTCTGCCAACTCTGCGTCAACAGCTGCAGCGTTGCCAATCTGCAGCGGACTGATATGAGCTTCGGCAGGAGTCCAGTGAGTGTAGTACACCTGACCACCGATGATGATGGAGGCACCAGGGAAGTCGCTCGTTGCGCCATACTCGAAACGGAAGTCTATGCCGTTCCACTTCTGAGTCTGTCCGAAGGGCACCTCAGCGGCCTTCTGCGTGGGCAGTTCTACCATCGTGTCGCCAAACTGCGAGGCAAACTGCTTCATCATGCCACCATAGATGGGACCTTCGATAAAGGCGGGCATACCCTCGGGCATCGTCAAAGGAAGCTTGTCGCTGCCACCCAGATGATAGTCGGTCACATCAATCTCCACAGGCTTGCCCAGCTTCTCGATGTAGGCAGCAAACTCCTTGGCGTTCACCTTGAAGAGCGGATATTCCATCACGATGAGCGAATCCTGGCCCTCGATGATGTAACTGGCATCGCCCATCACGTCGTTAGTGTTATACACATGCAGCTTAAAGCCGTCCAAATCATAGGCGGTGAATGTGCCAGTCAGAGAGTCCTCTACTTCGGCGGCATCGTTCTGAGCCGTCTGCTGTGTCTTGTTACCGCAGCCTACCATCATGGCGGCTGCCATCATTGCGAAAAATACCTTTTTCATTGTTCTTACCTTTTTTATTATTAATACTCGTTGTTTCTTGATTGCGAGTGCAAAGGTACGGCAAGTTTTTCAATCTCACAAGAAGGCACTTTTTGGTATCATAGTTACTAAAAAGTAGGAATTGTGATGTTATCGGACTTCTGCGAAAACGGCTTTAACTTAGATTAACTAAGTATAATGCTGTTACTTGGTAACTTTTTGCTACCTTTGCTGAGTAAACTCAGCGAGAACAGGCTGCACCTCAGCAATTCGAGCGAGCTCGATTGCATTCGGTTTGCACTGTCCTTGCGACAAAATGGTGAGATTGTACTGCGGATCTCGTCCATGATTCTGTTTGTCTTCATATGCATTCTCCTTTCTTGTTATTCGTCGTCTATCGTGAGGGCTTTACTTTCTTACCACCCTAACACCCAATGGCTGTCAGAATACCTTCCGATGAGTTCAGCATCGCGTATCGGATCGAGTTGGCGCATCAGCGGATTTCTGCCAGAGGTGTCGACGGGCTGGCCCTTCGCATCATGGCTGTTGAACTCGAGGATGGTGGCCGTCTTGGCGCCGTCGTCAATCGTTCCCCAGCCGCGTGCAGGGATATCCTCCAGCGTGCAGTTCAGCAAGACGCACTCCGCGTGCGGATAGTTCCTCCCCTTGTTGTCAGGCAGCCGCCCTATTTCTGCATACTCTGACAGCCCTTTCAGATGGCAGTCGACAAACACGTTGCCATGGTTCTCCTCCGTGTTGCGAATCCACATGAAGGCCCCATAACTGGTGATGGTGCAGTGGTTGAAGAACGAGGGTCCTCGTCCCAAGATGGTATCGCCGCCACCGTCGATGCGGCAGTTCATCCAGTAGCAACTGCCGTTGGCCTGCAGGGCATCGCCGTCACCGATGATATGCACATTCTCGAAGTAGTTGCGCTCACCGTTCACCAGCAGCCCTTCTGCCTGCCCCTTGCAGTCCGTCCTCAGCGTCAGGTTGCGGAGTGTCAGGTCACTGCAGTTGTCGGCTGCAAAGGCGGCGCGCCGCGAAGGGAATGTGCCCTTCACCTCGTTGGTCTTGATGTCGGCAGGATGTGGGTTGAACACCTCGTTGTTAGGGTAGTGGATCACCACGCCCTCGCGGCTTTCACCCTCGATGGTGACAAAGCGCTTGTTGCGGAAGTACACCAGTTCCTCATAGTCGCCGTTCTTCACCAGCACGCGATAGCCGTCCTGAGCCGAGGCCACGGAGTCAGGTATGAAGTCCATCGCTCCCTGGAGGGTCGAGAAGTCGCCCTTGCCGTCAGCCGATACCGTCAGCAGCCGCTGGCTGCGGTCAGGGGCCGTCTCCTTCGTGCGGAACGTCCAGGCCTTTTTCCCCTTCATGCCGTCGTATCCCTCTACCACGCCTTTGTCGATCGTGACGTAGTATTCGTGGCCATACTCCAGCATGTTGTGGTGCAGATAGATGGTCAGTTGCCGGCCGTGGGCGATGATGGGGTAGAAATGGAACCCGTCAGAGAAGCCACCGATGATGTCGAGTTGGTAGCGGCCAGTGTCCCACGCATTCACGCCAGAGGGCGTGCCGGCCTTGGTGTTGCGGTTGGTGATGTCCTGCGACCTGTAGCGGTAGGGCACAGGCGTGTATTGTGCCGCAGGATGGTTCGGCTGACCTTTCGTGGGCCCTGCAGGGATGCTCATGTCCAGACGGTCCACCAGCCTGCCAGTCTTCTTGTCGTAGACGGAGATGGAGCCTCGCTGTCCGATCACGGCGTCGTCGCTCATCGTCATCGTCAGGTGCGTGTCGATATTCACCTCTGTCGCGCCGTTCTCAGGCGACAGCCTGCTGACTGTGTTCTGTGCCTGGCACACAACCACGTTCAGCATCATGCCCAGTGCTAATAGCATTTCTTTCATCATCGTTTTCATTTTCGGTTGAGGGAGGATTCCGCCTGTTCTTTGGCTTCAGTCTCGATTATCTGCTGCAAAGTTACATATTTTTCCTCATATATCCAAACAAATCTCATCCGTACCTCCATTTTTTATCCTCAGATCCTTGGCAGTTTGAGGGAAATCATCTATCTTTGCATTCGAGTCTTGAAACTTAAGACGATTTCGGATTAGATTTTTTCAAACATTTTGTCAATGGTATCACACGACATTGAAGACAAACAGGACGCACAGCAGATGTTCTATGTTGAAGACGAGCCGCAGATGGCGGCCAAGGCCCGTCAGTTGATTCTCGATGAGTTTAAGGATCTGGAGTTCTACGAAGAAGATCATAAGTACATACTGAACGGCCGGCAACTGCCGTCAGTATCAGGAATCGGTCACAGGTATATTCGCTATCCGTTTGACGAGCAAAAGCAGGCGGCTGCTTATGCTCAGAAGAACGGGAGGACAGCAGACTATTGGATTCAGCAATGGAGATGCAACTCCTTCAGGGCCACCACCCTTGGCACCAAGACCCATGAGTTCGGAGAAAGTCTCAGTTATTTACGAAACGGCCATCCGGAACTGATCAGGCCTTCTGTTCGTGCCCAGTACTTGGAGCGCTATAACTACCTGGCCCCCATTCATCCCAAGGAAGAGGCCGTGGTGAAATTCTTTGACGAGTTGCCCAGTTCTTATCATCTTGTCCTGAACGAAGCAAAGGTGTACAGTGGAAAGAACCCAGACGAGAGCCAGAACCTCAAGGAACAGATATGCGGCACATTCGACATGCTGTATTGGTATGATGGCGGCGGCCATCCGTCAGGAGCCGGTTTCGTGATCATGGACTATAAGACAAACGGCAAACTCTATAGTGACTATAACAGGAAATACAACAGAGTGTTGTTGCCCCCCTTCTCCAACATCATTGAAGAGGACTATGGGCTATATATTATCCAGTTGAATCTCTATGCCCTGATGCTTGAAGACATAGGCCTGCCTGTCATTGCCAAACGGATCGTCTGGCTCCAGGAAGACGGAACCTATCAGATGATCGATGTGCCAGATGTCGTGGCCGTCCTGAGGAGTACGTTATAACTATATCTCCCGTATCACCGCTCAGATCCGCGTCATTCGTAATCAGTGAACACTATTTAAGTAATTCTGCATCCTGAAGTTGTCTGCCAAGAGGGTCGTCGGCAGCAAGCAGGGTAATGTCGTTTTCCAGATTAAGCGCATAGAGCACGCGCGCATAGATCCCCATAGAGACCGTTGGGTCACCATGTTCTACTTTAGAGACTGTCAGCCGTGTCACCGTTGCCCTGTCTGCTACGTCCTGCATTGAAAGATGCCTGCGTTTGCGTGCCAGCATGATCTGTTCGCCCATGATCTTCATGTTCTTGTCCAATGCCTTTGGCATCATCTTCCCAAATGTGTTCTTTCCCATAATTGTATATTATTGGGTGCAAAGATAAGTAAAAATGTTTATTATATCAAACATTTCATTGAAAATCTGCTTTATATTGATGATTTTATCCTGTTGCCCTCAAATGAAAATGACGATATGATGATCCCCTTGATGCTATGGAGCATCTTTAATGAGTTATGAATTGCAATTATCCCTTCAGATCCTTGGTGGTTTGAGGGGAATTTTATTTATACCTATAACAATCCCTTCAAAGAACTTTTCCTTTTGCTATCTTTGTGTCAGTAACAAACATCAAACATTTATAAACACTTAATTTTTTGAATTATGAGACAAACATTGAGAGATCGTAACCAGCACGTCCTTGGTTACATTGATGTAGAGTTTAGCGGACGCCAGGTCCTGCGCGACAGTAACAACCACGTCCTTGGCTATTACGAGCCAGAACGCAACCAGACGGTCGATTCCAACTACCATGTCATTGGTAACGGGAATCTCCTTACCACCCTGCTCTAATCACATTTTTCCCCTTCAAATCCTTGGTGGTTTGAGGGGAAATTCTTATCTTTGTCGCCAAAATCTGAAACCTATGGCTACAACTGAGAAGACGCCACTTTGGCTGGAACTGAAAAAAGACTATATCGACGATAACTTCAGCAAACTGCAAGTCTATCTGCGCGATTGCGACGAACAGGGTAGGGAAGACGCCTTCTACGCCACTACCATCGAACTGTTCCGCGAACGCATCAGCGACCTTTTGAGAGATATATCCGAACGCCCCATCTATGCCGATGAGCAAGAACGCCAGCAACTCGCGTCCAATGTGAGCATGCTCGCCACCTATCTGCTGGCCGACGGCGATCACTCCCTCGCACTTCCCGCCTACGTAGCCTTCATGAACGGACTCCGCCAGATGAATCCCAGCCTCTCCGACCTGATTGTGAAAACCCTGATGCAGCGTATCCGCCATGAGAAAGTTACCAATTTGGGATTCTCCTGGAAGGATCTCGGGAAGATGGGAACCGAACTCTTCGCCCACAACGTCTGTAAACAGGCCAAGTTTGACAATCCACTCTCCAAGCCGCAACTGCTCACCAAATACGGCACAGCCCTGCTTACCAAAGACGGTCTGATGCTCACCCACGAAAACAAGGCCGACTCGAAGAAACTCCTGAAAGACGGCAGTAACTCCATCGATACAGGCATAGGCATCACCTTGAGGACATCGCCCGACCAGAAACTGAAACAGAGTCTGGCCAACAGCGTCAAGGATATGGACGAGTACACCAAAGACTTCATCCTCGATCAGGCCAAAGTCCAGAACAAGCCAGCCATGCGCCAGTTGAAAACCTATGAAGAAGGCGATGAAGTGATCGTCAGAGTGGCTCGCATAGGCCATGACGTGCAAGTTGAGACTGTCGACCCCAACTACCAGAAGATGGCAGGAACCATCAAGTATGAACGCCAGAGTCTGGTCTATTATTATACCGACGAACTCTACAAGTATTTCCATGTGGGCGACTATCTGACGGCCACCGTTAAAAATCCCCTCCAGGGTGTGTTCAGTATCGAAGACCAACTCACCAGTTTCTTCGTCGAAGACACCCGTGACACGATGGACACCGACGGGAGTTATATGCTCGCCACCCTCATCGACGAACAGAAGAATTACTGCGCCTGGCTGACAGAGTCAGGTGTGGCCATAAGAGTCGAAGGCCAAAGCCATTATCATCGTGGCGATTTCGCTTTTATCTCCGTCAAGGAATACGGCAAGGGCAAGTTCTATGGGCTGATCAGGGGAATCATCCGCGAAGACCTCAGTGATGAGTTGAACGAGATTTTCGACGAGAAGTCCGCCCGTCACGATTGTATCCGTGCGTTTGCAGAGAGTACGATGCCCCCCGTCTATCAGCGCCCAGAGGAAGACACCGCCGAACTCAGTCCCGTACTGCTGCGCCTCTTGTTGCGCCTGCTGTTCGACTATCAGAAGTCACTGCTCAAGCCCTCTGAGCGCTTCCGCTATCTCGCCAATGCCAATGTGATGGCCGAGATGGTGGGCGACGATCTCTCAGCCTCCTACATCAGTTTTGTTCGCACCTATCTGCGCGCCCTCATCCAGTTTGTCAACGGCGAAGACATCAACGCCATCCATCTCGAGCCAGATGATGAATACAAGTCAGCCAAGCCCACCCTCATCCGTCTGGCCGTCATCGAACTGCTGAAGGAATATGGTCGTAAGGATAACTCCGAGAAACTGGCCCAGACCATCAGCGACTTCGAGGAGCGACTCCCGCAGTTGGCCCGTCTGGCGCGACTCATCCAGACCGCCAACTCCATGCTCGACATCCTCTCCGGCTCAGCCCGCAACGTAATCCATCGCGAGATCATCCGCACCCTCTCGCTCGAGACAGAGACAGATACCGACCTTGAAGCCGATCGCGGCACCTATCTCGGTATTGAAAGCGGCACCCAGGAGTTCAAGACCTCCATGGTCTATCCCCCCGACAATCACATGAAACCCGATGAGTTTGCCCAGAATGCCAACATCATGAAGGCCGTCTGTGCCTTCCTCAACTCCACTACAGGCGGCACCCTCTATCTCGGCGTCAACGATCAGGGGTACGTGGTAGGCATCGACAACGACATGAAGTATCTTAAGACACCCACTATCGATGCCTATATGCGCTATGTGCAGGATACCGCCAAGAAACATTTTGGTATCGACGCCCTGCCTTATCTCCGCACCGAATCACTCTACGACGACAAAGTCGTAGCCATCCATATCGATCCCCATCCCTATCGAGTCGTCGAACTTAACGGCACGGCCTATCTCCGCGTCAATGCAGAGTCACGCATCATGCCAGAACAACTCCGCCTGCAGATGCTCGACCGCAAGGTGTTCACCAACAAGAATCGTGCTGCAGCCATCTCCCTCCTGCAGCAGGCCTATTCCCAGAAGCGCTGCGCCATCCTCCACAGTTACGCCTCCAACAACAGCGGTGGCGTAGAAGATCGCCTGATCGAACCCTACGATGTGAGGCCCGAAGACAACCTCGTGATCTCTTACGACATCAATAGAAACGGCACGCGCGTCTTCAATTTCAACCGCATTGGCTATGTGGAGATCCTTGCCGACAAGCCCTGGACCAACACAGAACGCCACAAGCCCGTCTTCGTCGACGTGTTCCACATGTCCGATGATAATGTGAAGATCCACATCTCCCTCCAGCTCGACCTCATGGCCAAGAACCTCCTCGTCGAGGAGTTCCCCCGTGCCAAAGACTATCTCACAGGTCATAAGGGCGATGAGAACATTTGGTACTTCGATACCGACGTCTGCCGTCTCGAAGGCATTGGCCGTTTCTACATCGGCCTCGCCAACCACATCACGATCCTCGAAGGCGAACCCCTCAAGCAATATGCTGCCGAGTATGCGAAGAACAATTTGTTATAATAGTTTGCCTATACATAGAATTCAGTCGTTCGTCGTCCAGCACAAATCCCTTGCGGATATATTCATTCAGAATCTTGGTCGCCCACTGGCGAAATTTTGTGGCGCGGGCTGACGAGACACGATAGCCGAAGACAATAATCGCATCAAGAGAATAGAATGTAGTCTCGTTCTTCTGAGTTTTCCCTTCTATAGCTCCATGCTGAGTGGTTATTTCCATTTTGGAAACAACCACATTTTTATCCAACTCTCCTTCCTCGAAGATATGCGTCAGATGTTTGCTAATGGCAGGAATGCCCACCCCAAACAACTGAGCCATCGCTTTCTGAGTTGCCCAGATAGTTTCATCCTTGATGACCACCTGTACCTTCCCTTCTTCGTCAGGCAGATGGTATAATATGAATTGTATTTCGTTGTTCATCTCTTATATTGCCTCTATTTTTATGTTCACCTTCAGGAAATCTGCTATCTGGAAAAGATATTGTGCTTTGGTGGGATTTGAGAAATAGACGTAAACCCATTTGTCGCCTTCCTGTTGTTGCCAGCGTCTTCCACCATCCAGTCGTTGGCGGGTGTCTACCAGATTATATCCAGAACACATGATGCCAACTTTTGCGACCTTGTCAAGGCCGATAAACTTCAGGGCTTCAATGAAAGTCTGGATAGCATTCCGTTCTTGGAACACCTTTCCGTTCACGGTGATGCGCATATCGCGGCCTTGTACTTCTTGGATGTTTTGGGAAGTAATCAGTATAGCCCCCGATGGTGATTGAACAGGTGTAGGTTGTGGATTCTGTTGCTGTATAGGTTGCTTGGTAAAGTTTGTTGGAGTACACGACAGTTCATCGTTTATCTCCACATCTCCATTTGTATCTTTTTTGATGGCAAGATATACTTCACACTCCAGGTCGTTGAACAGAGTCTTGGCATACTGCTCCAGTTCTGGAATAATCTTTGATGTAATCAACGACTGCTCCAAGTCATCAATTTCATCCTCCAGTTCGTCTTGCACTTTCAGGTGCTTCCGCTTCAGACTTGCTCTGAGAGCATAATCCTCTTTTAGCGCTTCAAGTACTTTGTCCATCTTCATACTCTCAACAACGATTTAATTGTTATACTGTTTTTATTTGCTCTCACCATCTGTACTTCGTCATAGAAACTTGCCACCTTCCTATCATCGCATACGAAAAGGAAAATGCGTGGCAACTTGCTACTGTATTTCTCCTGATACTTCCGCATAAAAACTCCAGTGTTTGCAGGAATCTCATATTCTGCTTCTACTCTTAATTGATTAGCAATATTTGATTGCATAAAGACAAATAAAGCCTTCCTTCGGAATTGATAAGATGGATTACCAATTAATGTCGTCGGTCCACTAAACAGTTCATCGAGATGCACTTCGTCACCACACTTCCATTCGAATTGATTGAAGTTATAGCTGAAGGTTGTCTTTCTCAATGTCTTCTGTATAGGCTCTGGCTCCTTTACATTAACAACATATTCTTCTTCTACTAGCAGACTGCTCTCCGATTGCTCAACTATAATGCTTTCATCTACGTCAAGCATCTTGCAAAACCTTTCTTTTGCACCTTTAGGAACAATGATGCGTTTCAGATGCTTGCATCCAAGAAATGCAGACGATTCTATCAATTTTGGAGTGCCTAAGAAAGTGATCTCTTCCAGTCCAGATGAACAAAAGGCTGCGACACCAATGAAAATAATAGATGATGGAATAACAACTTTTTTTAATGACGTACAGAAACTAAAGGCAGCATCACCGATAGAAAATGTTCCATCTACAATATCAACATTTGATAGTTGCATATGTTTACGATATTTCAAACCTTTTATTGATTCCATCATTATCTATTGGAGTTTAACTTGTCTTTCTACATTTTAATAATAATTCTTCTCAATCAGTTCTCTGTCCTTTCCTACTACTCCATATAAATTGAACACTTCATTATCTAATTGCTTTTCTAAATCAGAGGTATCTGTATTTCTATCTCGTTCCTTTGCTGCAATAATTGATTTTACTAATTTCTCAATCGGTTTTCTGTCATTCGCAATAATAATAGGTAACTGTTTTAACTCGTATCCATTACAATTATTATTGGAACTTGTTTTACGAAATGTCCAATCAATTAATTTTGAATTAAGCAATCCTATCATGTATATACATAAGGAAGTGTCCCTTAGAAGGACTTTATTTGCCGAATGTCCAAATAAGAATTTTTCAGATGAATTTGTTATAGCACAGTGAATTCTTTTATAATCAACCATCCCAGTAATAGCTTGGAAAACAATGTACGTATGATTCTGGTTTTTTATTACATTATTTCTTTTAAAAGATTCATTTACATATTCATCAACTTTATAGTCAATCCAGAAATCATGCACATTAGATCCTCGAAGCAATTTTACTGAGGTTTGCCTATGAGAGTATTCATTACGATTAGTAGAAACATTTAAATCTCCCTGTGAAATATCTTCAATAAATTCTGATAAATTTAGCGCAGAATTTTTAATATGTTTAAGGATTGAGAACTCCGTAGGCATCAATAGTGGAATAGCATAATCTTCAGGATAGAATTCAATCAGTGAATCCTGTAAAATCGTTTCTTTTTGCATTGAGTTTATTGTTGTACAGTCATTATTTACAGACAACATAAATGCTTGTCTTTTAGGTTCTGCCTTACGCAGCAAGTAAATGCATGTCCCTTGACAAACACTTGAAAATACCTGACCTTCTGGAGTTGGGGCCGTTTTGGGGAATTCTATCATCTGCTCTAAACAAGTATGGCGGAGCAATAATTCTCGTGTGTGTTTGCTACTCATGTCACACATTAAGCTACTTTGCACAATCATACAAGCCACACCATCTTTCTTAGCGCAATTATATGAATGCTCCACAAATAGTTTATACATGTTTTGCTTTCCAACATCTTTCCCCTCAGAGAATGGAAATTGCGTTTTGCTATAAAGTTTTTTGGGGATTTGAAAATATGGAGGATTGCCGATGACTACATCAAAACCGTCCTTTATGCCAAACATCCATTCTGCATCAAAGAAAGCAGATTTCGCATTTTGATCGTATGGATTCCATGAAGCAAGCTGAGTGGCATCTTCACTAGCAATTACATTATCGCTCTTAAGCATCTGAGCCAGTTCATCTCTCAATTCTTTGTCTCGATTGCGAAGCTTAGTCTTTTGATATGTGGTTCTTGCTGTAAAATGTTCGTGACGTACCTCTCTTAACTTTTCCTTAAGTGCAATTATATCTTGTTCAAAAAGTGAATATTGTTGGGGATTCTTTAATCCTACGAGTGAATTACATGTAACAAAATGGGTCTCCAAGTTTGGTAAGTTTGGAATGCCAAAATTGTTATCAGGATTATTACTCTTTTCGCAATCACAGACTAATGATATGAAGAATCTTAATTTCGTTATTTGAGCAGCAATCGTCTGGATATCACCTCCATATATGCAGTTTTCCATGATTTCCAATTTGAGGTCATACTTACTTCCTTCGGCATGCAGGTTTTGTAGTATATCGACAATGCGGTTGAGCATACCCATAGGGAATGCACCAGAACCACAAGCTGGATCAAGCACCTTAATAGCTTTCAGCTTTTTGATGATATCTTGATAGAATCCTTTCCGAGTCTCATCATATTCAAAGTCCTCATCAAAAAGATGTTTAATCTCATCGGTATTACCCAAGTATGCTTCAAGGCAACGATCAATCATAAAGTTGACAATCGTTCTTGGGGTATAAAATGATCCGCTTGCTGACCTTGCTGTTTCCTGTGTCTCTGGATTGTAAACGCCTAACAAGTTTTCAAAAACTTTACCTAACAATTCTGGGTCGAGAGCTACCTGCTGTTCAGAAGGAGAATTCTCTTCTACTGTAAAATTGTAACGACGGAAAATGGATATGATCCCATCCTCTGGGTCGAAAAAGAGCCTGTTAGGAATGAAAGCTCGACGAGTGAAGTGACCTCCAACAATCGTGTTATTACGACTGAACCCATCGTGGAAATATGCGTGTTCTACACCATCACTTGTTTTGTTTTTATCTAAGCATTCGAATAGTCCACCGTTGATAAACGGTATAAACTCAAATAGACTCAGTATCCTATCTTCGTTGATTTTAAATAGTTCCTGATAGCGATATTTTGATTTTACATCGGGTTTATCCTTGTTTGTGGCAAAGCAACGACGCTCTACATGCTCATTCCCGTCTTTGTCGTAAGTGACGGTTTTGATAGGACGGTTAAGAGTCGCAAAGAACAAATTCTGTAAGATGGCTTGATAGTAGTTACTTGAAGTCATGCTTTGTGGATCAAACTCTTTCAGATAGAGTTTTAGTTCTTCAGGGTCAAACAGCCCTTCCGGTACCAAACCAATACCATTAGCGTCTTTTTTCTGCTTGATAAACCACACGAACATCAATCGTGTTATCAGACGAATCATCTTTGTGTCTAATTTATCTCTATCATCTTCAGGTGTATTTGGATTATTGGGGAAATAGACACCAGATGATGGATCGAGAGCCCACGTGTACCAATCAAACAAATCGTTATAGAACTGCTTGGTTAGGGCTTCTACGGAAAATGCGTCACGGATGTTAGCATAACTGATGCCTTTTCGTTGTAACTCCACAAATCGGGTGACAGGAGTGAGATAGTGATTCTCTGGATCGCCAAAGACAAAGGTAAAGCGCTTTGGTGATGTTTTCTCACCTCGCATATCTGTGATAAATGATAAACGCCAATGATTGCCGTCATCGAAAACTGCAATGCCTGCATCGGAGTCTATCTTGATATACTTTTCTATCAATTGGCGTAGACCAACTTTTCGTCGATCTATGGCACTATTCATCTTCAGATAGAAGAAACTAATTTCATAGGTGTCACTTGTGGACAGTTTGCCCCAATAATAACCTGTGCCTTCTTTTGGCTTTATGTCTAAAGGTTCAGGTACTCTCATGAGTGTCTGAGCCTTGAAGAAGTTGATGATAAAGTCTGTCCACGTGCTAACGTTGAACTGTGACTGAAACAATTGCTGTATTTGTTCTTTAGTGTATGCCATAATTATTCAAATGTTTCTGATGTAACAATAATGGGGTCGCCAAATTCTTGATCTTTCTTCTGACGTGACTCGGGTATATGGTAGGTATCATATAGGCTCTCGACGACACGCTGAATATCCAGTTTGTGGTCTGTTATCTTTGAGCCGTCCTTAGTCATCTTGTTGATTTGCTTCTTGAGCTGATTGATGTTCTTTGTCAAACGGGTATAAACACCTTCCTCAACATATGCTTCCAAGGCGAGAATCTTGTCATAGACATCATCATTCCTGAAAACACGCTTCAGTTCACGAATGGCAGCCATTGCTTTGGTTCCATTGTCATTGATCCTGGCTTTCAACGTAGGTGCAGCGTGGTCTTGCTCGTCTTCAGTCAGATAGGCTTGGAATGCAGCATCAACATGGCGATAGTGAAGATCTTTAACAGCCTCAAAGTTTCCTGTAGGCTCATTCTTGTCAGCTCTTAGTATTTCTGCTGCTGTCACAAATTCCAACTTTTCTGGTTTACCGTCGGCAGTTACCTTATAGAACTGGCTTTTTTGTCCCTTACTAATATAAATGAGACTAGTTTGAGGCTGAATATCCTTTTTCCGATATTCTTCCTTCCTAACGGTACGACTCTTGACTGGTAGTTCCTTAATTTTCTTATAAAGGTCAGGATCTGTAGCATACAAGTCACGTACCTCTCTCAGCATTTCCAATTGCTTGTCGATGTTGTCTCTGACATTCTCATCGAACAGTTTGAAGTCGTGAAGAATCTCCTGACGGGTATATATCTGAGCATCCTCGCCAAGAGCAGTATGGAAGCCTTGAAGTTTCAGCAAAGCATTCTGATAAAGTTGGATTTGCTGATCACCTTCTTGAGATGGATAGAACATGTAGTTGAAAATGCCTGCTTTGGCTACAGAACCAATACGATTGACACGTCCTATGCGCTGCATCAAGCGAGTGGCATTCCAAGGAGAGTCATAGTTGACAATAATGTTGGAACGATGCAGGTTGACACCTTCAGCCAGTACATCAGATGTCAGAATGATGTTGTACTTATTCTCCTTACCCTTACGGGAGTTGGCATCAAAGTTCTTGGTTATATCATCCCTGACAGCCTTGCGGTTAGCTGCGCTGACAAACAGAATGTCTTTCCTCTTTAAACGCTTTTCTAGTTCTGTCTCAAGATATTTGAGCGTATCAACACTTTCAGAAAAGACCACCAGTTTTCCTTCAACGTTTCGTTTCTTTTCAAACAACTCTTTATTCAGCAACTCAATAAAAAGGTCGAGCTTAGGATCAGTATTCACTTTATCCCATGATTCACATAGCTTTTCCAGTTTCTCTTTGTCCTCTTTTAATAATGGCAGGAATGCATCGAGGAAGTCTGAAGACTGATAAACGAAGTCGTCCTTATCCACGCCTTTGCTGGCAATCTTCTCTATAATCTCGTCGAGTTCCAAATCCTTAGCCATCATACCCTTGACATCGTAGTCTGGAGCAATGAGCACCTTGTCTTGCTCAAACATGTCAATCATGTCGTTGGTAATACGTAAGAAGGTATGGAGCGAGGTCTTGAATGCAGAGAAGCTACTTTCAAGTCGCTTCACCATGTGAACGCGATAAATGGCTGAGAGCAAATTGGTGATATGTTGGGCCTGCTTGTATTTCTCTCTCGCAGGGCCTGTCAAGAACTCGATGGCTCTGTAGCGAGCATAGTTCAAACCTACGCCATCAGGATTTTCTTCTGACTTAGTGTCAGTTAACATGTGGATAGTATGATAGAACAAAGTAGAAAGAGCAGAGTCCATTTGATAGATGCACTCATTAGGCTGTTCTATGTGAGGGAAAACAACTCCCTGTTTATCCAAGTCGGCCTTATACTCTTTGTTGTTGATAAGGTTCTTGCGGGTACGACGCACCAAAATTTTGTCGAGTATTTCCGTACGCATCTCCTCATAAATTCTCTCTACTCGATCGGTAAGCTCTTTAACAGTAATCGTTGCACTATAACGGTCTTTCATAGCCTGCTTATAACGCTGAATCCAAGGTGTAAACTTCAGATTCAGATTGCCAACGCCGTCTATAGTAGGATTGCGTGCATCTTGGAATAGAAGAATGAGATTCAAAAAGTCCTCTGGCCGATTGTTAAGAGGTGTTGCAGAGAGAAGCATTACTTTCTTACGAATTCCCTCAATGAAGCCTTCGTTTATTCGTGGTGACTTGCAGATTCGCTGCAATTCATCGTATCGTCCAGCGGCATCAGAACGGAAACCATGAGCCTCGTCAACAATAATGAGGTCAAATTCTTCTGGACTTTTATAGTTATCTTCGCCTTCAATAACTTTATTAAGACTGCCGTTACTAACAAATTGTGCGTATCTGGTAATACCGAAATCTTTAAAAGTATCCATCCAGTTGTCTTTCAAAGCAGGAGGATAGACCACTAAAACATTGGTGTCCTTACCGTTCTCTTCAATGAATCGCTTGGCAATCATTGTTCCCACAATGGTTTTACCTGTACCAACGACATCGGCCAGGAAGAAACCATTATATTCCTTCAACATTTGGAAGCCTTGGATAACTGCATCCTTCTGATACTTCAGGTCCATATAGCCTTCAGGCAATTTCATGGAGAAGTTGTCTTCTACCTGATCGCCAAAGGCATCGATAAGCACCTTAATATAAAGTTCATATGGAGTGGGCAAGCCTTCAAGATGGGTCTTTTTGCGGATTCTTGCAATATCTTCAGGAGATAGCGGGATAGATTCTTCCCAGAGTTTCCTGAATTCTTCTTTGCAGTAGGATACATCGTTAAAATCTTTCATAGCCACATTGAGTTCGTAGCGTGGAGGTTGGATGATGCCTAAACCAGAATCAGAAATGTTTGAAGAACCCATAATCACCCAACCATCAGTATTCTCGTTGTGGTTCTCCGGCAGACAAAGATAAAACTTCGCATGTAGATTCTTCGATTTGTCAATACGCATCTCCACCTTGCCTGAAGCAAGGTCTTCGCAAAGTTGCAGAATGCCTTCTTCTACTTCTTTGCTATATTTGGCATCAACCACATCTTTGATGAAGTCTTTGGTAAACTTGGCCCTTGCCTCGTCTTCACCCCCTAGCATCAAGAGACTCTTATCGTGCTTGCGGAAAATGTCGTCTATATTGATGCCAACAAGTATCTGTATCTTTTTTACGTTGTCAAGATGCTTGCGCAACTTAAAATAACCTGAAGAACGGAAATATCCAACTACAGCCTGGAATGCATAGAAGTCGTGCATGTTCTCTGCTATACCTGCAAATTTCTGTATAAGTGGTGAATCAACGTTATTGAAAAATTTACTATTCATATGTTTCTATATTTATTATTGTTCTATTTCCCAATCTGAATCTAACTGTTTCTCTTTCTCTGTACGAGTGTCAATGATGGTTTCTTTGCCAGAATCTCCACTTCAATGTCTTCGTCCTTATAGGTCAGTGCGCCCATTACTTGAAGTATTTCATGTTTAATCTAGTGTGAAATAGTAAACAAACGCCTTGATGGTGTTCCTAATCTCTTTTAGATGCCGAATATAGGCATCGTCATCTGAATCACAACCGAATTCCTCACATTCAAACTCCTCCAGATCGTCGAGAAATTCCTCTTCCAGAGCATCTAAGTCGGCATCTTTGTCCTCGTAGAGAGGCTCAATGATATCTGCTATGATGTATTGAGAAAGCATCCAACTGTTATAAGCTGAATGAATTACAAGAATGGCAGTCAACTGATAAAGATTATAGTTGTGAAAGTTCTCTGGTAGTTCTTTCGCAAAGAATTGGGCTATTGCTTGTCTTACAGGGCTTGGTTGGCGAAACATCAGATAATCATCGTTCATCAACGACTCATAGTCAACGCAGTTCGAGAAATCATCAGCAATGAAATCAAGATCATAGTGCGCCTCTAGATTGCAGTATGTATAATGATAGGTTAGGAATGAGAAAGGTGCTGAATAGCCCATCTTATGTTCCAGATTTGTTAGAAGATGCTTAGCAAGCCCTTCTTTGGTAGTCTTGACAACGACATCATTTGGCGTTTTCCGAACATTGTTGTCTTTATAAAAGACGTATTCACCATCTTCCAGTTTGTAGGTATAGTTTGCCATCTTGTTACATGCTTATTTTAGTTACCTTATTTAAATTCTTCGGGCACAAACACTTTATATTCATCACCAGTCATTTCGGCTTCCTCGGCTTCCTTTCTGCTAAGGTTATAATAACCCATGCCATCGCGAACGACCTGCTTCCAAGCTAAACCGCAGAAATGATCAAATAGGAAATCATAGAGTTTAGGCATTTTATTTTCCAAAATGTAGAGGAAGTTGTCGCTATCGGCATCTGCTACTAACTTTTTGATTAGTTCTACTTCCTTGGCGTTGAGGATTATATCCACTGTCGAATTATAGGTGTTCCACTCGCCGCGAATTTCGCCAGTAACGGTATAGGTTTTACAGCTAAAGACTGGTTTAGTCTTCTTCTTGTTCATCAATTTGCCGTCTTCGTAAGCGAAGAGGGGACAGTTGGGACTCACCTGTAACTCTTTGATGTGTGGATTTTTCTTGGCGGCGTTGATATGGCGACGCTGAACATCGTCGGGCAGGAGAATGGTCTTGGCATTGATCTGTTCGAGAAGCCGCTTGAGAACCTCAACTTTGCGCCATCCGCTGTTGCCATAAACTGGACCTGAATGGCTCCAGCCAAGGCATACTTCCCATTGTTCTTCGTCGATGCCCATCTCAGCTTCAGAGATGTCAAGGAACTCATATTCATTCTCCAATAAGGATTCCAAACCTTTGAGATCAAGAGGGCCAGTTACTTTATGATTTGTCATTTTAGGCATAACTCATTTGTTGTTTTAGATTACAAAGATACTGATTATTTTTGAAATATCGTTGATTGAGTAGGTTATTTTACTTTTTTTAGTAATACTCTAAGGCTTGTGCCAGAAAAGGCAATGTCATTAGGCGCCAAAACCAGTATATTTCTTCGCTGATTTGCCGTCTGCTTTATGAACGATGTGGCGGAGATGGCAATGGAGGGCATCCTCGAAGAGGGGATGGCTTTTCTTGTCTTTCAGGCTCATGTGGAATCGGATAGCTAGGAACTCTTTTTGCGAAAGATGGAAACCTAACTCTTTGAGCATCTCGGCTGAACGCCTTCCATGTCCTTTGATATGACGCATACCATGACAATCGCAGAAGTCATGAAGCAAAGCACTAATGGCCAGACTGTCCTTGTCGAGCAAGGGGACATTGGGGTGAAGGCGTTTGTTGTCTGCCTCCTCCTTCATGGCCATTTGGTAGGTCTGCCAAGCATGGTCAGCCAAGCCTCCGTCATAGCGGTGATGGCGATGACAACCAACTTCGAAGAAACGGTTTTTCTCCATATAGTCTATCACCTTTTCAATGTTCTCACGATTGGTCTCGCGTAGTCTGTTAATAATACTCTCTTTTATATTCATATTATATATTATGTGGATTTGGCCTTTTTATCTTATTCCGGCAGGAAGTCTACCGGAATGTCGATGGTGTAGTCGGGCGTTTCATCCATGCTGACTTGGTCGTCGACGGAATAGCGGGCGCGGATCCAGGCGAGGCCACTGCAGCGGATGCGAGCCATTTCCTCGTCGTACCACTCGTAGTAGCTGTCTTCGTCGATTGCTTCGTCGTCGCCGATTCCGAAATCTTTCCTGAAGTTCGCATGGAGTTCGTCGTCTTCAAACTCAATGTAGCCCTGACGGATACCATCGGACACAAAGAAATCGAAGATTTCGTTGCGGGCAGCGGCCTCCATACGGTCGTAGAGGTCGGGGGCGCCGTCCTTGAGTACGGGCATGATGCCTTTGCTGTAATCCGTCTCATCCACCTGGCTGACGAGTTGGCGAATCTTGGCTATCTCTTCGTCATTAAACTCCACCTCAACCTCGAGGTCGTTGATCACGGCGCAACCGATACAGGTATAGCCCTGAAACAGTTCCATGTCGAATTGTATTGTCTGTTTGTTCATTGTTGTATGTTTATATGTTCGGTTTTTCTTCTATCCACAATAATGGTCAGTTAAAGAAATTTTAGACTTGGATTCATACGTATAACAGATTTGCATCTTTGACGTATTATTCCTATTTTTTTACACTATGCTTGGCAATGAATTTCAATGTTACTTCGACCTTCGCCTTTCTTGATGACCTGTATTTTCACAGGGATTCGTTCTTCGAGTTCTTCTCGGTGTGAGATGATACCCACGCGACGATTCGTCTGACCTGCAATCTCCTGAAGCTTTTCGAGAGTTGACATCACAGAGTCAAGGCTCTTCTCGTCGAGGGTACCAAAGCCCTCGTCGATAAAGAGAATGTTTACATTCATATCAGGACGGTTGAGTGAAGAAAGAGCTAGTGAAAGAGCCAATGAAATCATGAAGCGTTCACCACCAGAGAGGACGGTAACACTTCGAACCTGATCTTTGTTGTAGCGGTCGAGTACCAAGATGGACAGTTGTTCGTTGGCTTCGCTACACGTCAGGCGGTAGCGGTCTGTAATCTGCTCCAGATAGATGTTGGCATTGTTCAGCAGGGGTCGCAGGATATAGGTCTGAACCAGCGTACGGAAGCGGGTGCCTCCAAAGATGCTGTTCAGACGGTCCCAACGAGCAAAGCGCAGCTTAGCCTTTTCAAGCTCTGCCTCAATCTCTTTCAGGTGCTTGATGTTCTTGTCATGAAGATCCAACTGCGACTTTGCCTGTGTATGTTTGGCAAGTGCTTCATCGCGCTGAAGGCTAACTGATGCTTTATGTGCTTCAAGAACCTGTTTGTCGGGAAGATCTGTTCGTTCAGTAATATCCAGTTCCTTGAATGCTGAAGCAATCTGCCTCTCTGCCTCAGAGATGGCATCAATGCGAGACTTCAACTGGGCATCTATATCGCTTACCAGCTTGCGTGCGGCAACCACTTCAGCCTCCTTAGTCATGAGTTCTTTTAGTGTTTGCTCTGTCTTTCCTGTCTCTTCATAATAAGCGTTTAGTATCTTCTCGGATGAGGTGATGATGGCTTTGCTATCTTGCAACTTCAATACGAGTGAATTTACCTTACTCAACAGGTTTGTCCACTCTGTATTGATGTTATGACAAATATACGTTTGAGCTGAGGTGTTGGCAGTCCAGTCGGGACATGCGCGTAAAATATCTTCGCTGTATTGCACAAGCGTACTCAATAGCGTATTGTTCTTTTCCTGTTCCGTCCATCTGTCGCTGAGAAGCTTTTGCTGGTCAAAGTAAGCCTTGGCATCGTCTTTCAGGCGTTTACGCACTTCTTCTGTATTATTCTGCCAATCATCGCAATAATTTGACAGGATGGTATTGACCTCTGCTTTGATTGTCTCACCGTCCTGGACGATTTCTGCCTTTTCCTTTTCCATACGGGAGATAGATTCAGCATTGGTCTTTACGGCCATTTCTGCTTTCAGTCTAGCTGTCTCAGCCGCTGATTTCTTGTCATCGAATGGTTTCTTCTCTTGTATGAGCCTGTTAATCTCAGTGTGTAAGCGCTCTGCCTCGCTTAATGTGGATTCAAACTTGGTGATGGAGATGGTCAATTGGTCTATGGCTGCCTCTATCTGTGCAGACAGGTCCTTATGTAAGTCAAGTCCCAACTGAGCCGCTTTTTCATCAATGCCCTTTTGGGTTTGCTCTATCTTCATCTTATTCTTTTCAAAAAGAGCCTTATTGCTCTTGTGACTACCATCTGCCTGTTTGAGATTACCCATCGCCAAATCGCGTTGTTCAGTAGTTTTACGGAGATTGTCATTGGCAGACTGTTGCTCTTCTTCGAGTGGAGTCAGCATATCCTTGAAATCATCGTCCAGATGAATATGGTCGATATGCTGTCCGCACAACGGACAATTCTCTGTTTGTTCATCATAAAGGCGGTGACGAAGTTCCTTGATTTTGTCATCAAGGCTCATCTTCATGGTTGTCAGACGTTTTGCAGCCTTTTCTGCCTCCTGCTGTTTAGCCAGGAAATCCGAGTTGGCTTTTTGAGCGGTGTCTTGCAATGCCTTCAGATTCTCTTCCTCAGATAGCAGAGTTGCTTGGAGTTTTTCATTCTCCTCTCTAATAGGTTTCAGATTGTCGATACTAGTCTTGAGATTTCCCAGATCCTGTTTGCGGGTGTTCAACTTCTTCAATTCATCATTGACAGCCTGAGGATTAAGTTCAGAACGTTTCTTGTTCAGCTGATCAATCTGGTCTTGTCGTTCGTTGACGGCTTTCACAGTATCCAGTGCAAGGACTTTCGCATCTTCCTCGGCTTTCTTCAGACCTTCTGTTTGGCCTTTTTCTTGTTTGATTTTTATTGTCAAGTCGCCAGACTTCCCGATTTTATCTAGATACTGACCAATTTTCAAGTCGGTCTCGCCGGCTTTTGTAAAGAGCACTTCATAGCGAGCCTGTTTACCTACCCATTCTTCTATTTGTCGTATGGCTTCTTCCTGCGTCTTTGCCTTCGCCTGTCTGTCGGCCATGTCGGCTGTAAGAAGGAAGAAAGTTTCCTTTGTCTGGCTGAGATCTGCCTTGGCCTTATTTTCTTCCGACCTCGCTTTCATTAGGTCTGAAAGCTGTTGACGCTGGGAGGTAGTTCCATCCCAATCTGTAAAGAGCGACTTGCTTCGTTTATACTCTTTGCCTGCTATCTTTAATTCGAGTTCCTGCTTGGCCTGACTGGCCTCCGATAAAGATGTCTCGTTACGTAGTACCGCTTCTACTTGTTTCAGTTTGCCATCTGTGGTCTCTATATCCTTTCCGTATTTTTCAAACAGACCCTTGGCTTCTGTCAGTTCCTTGGTAATCTGTTCTACCTGTTCATCATTCAGCGTATGAGGTTTTTCGGTGTCATACTGCGTCTGAATAGTGGTCTGAGTTTCCTTAGCCTTCTTCCACAGACTCTGGATGGCTTCACCATAGGCAGTAAAGTGCTGAGTGTTGGTAAGCTGTTCGAGAATAGCCTCACGCTCTTTCTTGTCACCAGTCAGGAAGTTGGCAAACTGTCCCTGGGCGAGCATGGCCATGCGTCCGAACTGCTGGAAGTCGAGTCCAACAGCCTGGAGTATGGTCTGCTCCACACTGTCTTTTGTCCAGTCACCGTCCTCGACACGAATCTCCCATACTGGCGACTTATGCTTCAAAGGACGGATACCAGTGGCCTTATCCTTGTTACCAAGCTTGATGCCAAGTGTCAAACGGGCATGGTAAGTCTTACCGTCATTGCCTTCAAAGACTACCTCACTGTAACTGTCGTCCTTTTCTGAAATACCCAAACGAGTATATTGCTCAATGCTGGCCACACGAATACTCTCCCTTTCAGTGTCGGTGAATTCATTCTTGGTGACATTGGCAACATCAGCAATTCGTGGCGTTTTCTTGTAGAGAGCCATCGAGATGCCATCAAGGATAACACTCTTTCCAGCACCAGTATCTCCTGAAATCAGAAAGATAGAGGCGGGATCACCAGTAACAGCATCATTTAGTCCGTGTTCAAAGTCGATGTCTGCACTCTCGATGGAGGCTATATTACGAATATGTAGTTCTTTCAGTTTCATGATTCTGCGGAATTTGTTTTTTGACGGGTCTTTGCTTGTCTCTCTTCATCCATACGGTGTATCTCTGCCTTGACTTCTTCAAAGGCCAGTCGCACATCTTCTATGTCGAGACCAGGATAATGATCCTTTGTACGCTCGATAAACTGCATCGGATCTGTCATCTGCTGCAACTCAGCCACTTCAAACACCAAATGTTCCTTTTCCTGCTGTTGGGTGTTGTCTTGTCCAGTCCAAAGCATCTTGGGGTTGTAACGCCACTCGTCATTGTAGGAAAGCAGAGCATCATATACCATCTGACTGAAATTTGATGGGAGGTTGGTACTAAGGTCAAAACGGAAACGAATATAGCCCCGATTCCCTTCGCTAGTGAACTGCTTCATCGCTTCAATGGCCTCTTCTGCAGATGTGAAAGAAGAGCCATCGAGGGGAAGTACATAGAAATGTCGCCACTCATCAATACGAAGTTGGTGGATGCTGACCTTCCCCTTGTGACTATCAATTTCAACCAGACTGACGGTATGAGGGTACACCTCGTCGCAGCTTACGTGGAGCGCACTGCCAGCATATCTCACTACAGGTGAGCGATAAGTCACATCTTCTGCCATACAGTCATCTTGATGACCAATGGTCTGTGGCTTGTGGATATGTCCCAAAGCAAGATAGTCGAAGCCACTGCCAAACGTGTTGGTATCTTGTGTCTTCAATTTGCCAATCTCGAAGTCGTGACCCGTAACATCAACACCTGTTACGGCCTGATGGGCCATCATCACAACAGGAAGACCAAGGGTATTATCTTCTGCCACCTTGTCAAGAATGGACTGGATGGTCTGTTTGCGTTCGCCAGTCATGTAAGGTAGGGCAATAATATAGCCACTCTCTAACTTGATGATATACTGATACTGCCAACCATCAGGAGTTTCAAGGCAATTAAAGGCAGGTGGCGTTCCTACCAGATAGGCATTAGCCAGTTGCCACACGGCATTGTCTGCCTGAATGCGCGATGCCGAGTCGTGATTACCTGCAGTAATGACGATGGCCATGTTCGGACATGTCTGATGCAGCCTCACAAAATAGTCGGTAAACGCCTTCTTTACGGTTGCTGATGGCTGTTGGATATCGAACACATCGCCACTGACCAGCAATGCATCGGGCTGTTCATCCTTACACCATTGTTCCAACTGACGAAAGAAATGCTGATGCTCATCACTTCGGTCGTAGTTCTGATAAATGACCTGTCCCAGATGCAGGTCGGCAGTATGTAATATCTTCATAAATGCTCTTATTTCGTGTAGCCTGACTAGGCATAGTTCATTTGTTGTTTTAGATTACAAAGATACTGATTATTTTAGAAATAGCGTTGAAAGAGAAGGATATTTTATTATTTTTAGTATAAATCTCAGGTTAGTGCCAGAAAAGGCAATGTCATCAGACACCAGAGCCAGTATATCTCTTCGCAGATTTCCCATCAGCCTTATGAACGATGTGGCGAAGATGGCAATGGAGGGCATCCTCGAAGAGGGGATGGCTTTTCTTTAATATAAGTGTAGTATGATTATTGTAGCAAAGTGAACCTGAAGCCCAGGAGGGTGGTTTTCTTCTCAAGAGTGCCGAGGGAGTTGTATAATTCTCTCTCTTTGAGAGCAAAGATAGGACGGGTAGGGGATTTTAGACTCGGATTCATACGTATAATAGCAGGTCAGAAGGCAAGTTGTATCTCTATGGACGATTCTGCTAAATAATCTTAAATTCCTGAAAGAATTTCGTTTTTCTTGACATTCCCGTGACAACAACCTGTCACGGACGATTCTGTGGATTTTGTACTTTTGCCGCGCATTTCGCCAGACATGGGCGATTTGAAAAAGTATTAACAATCTTAAAACTAACAGAATCATGTTAAAAGAAAGACTGGCCAGCACTTGTGCTGGCATCATCCTGAACGAAATCAGGACAAGTGGTCGGCTGACCATGATCAGCGACGAGTGTGGTATCAACCGCAAGTTCTTCAATCGTAAGGGGTTCCGCCTGCTGCGCTTCCATCGCCTCGTGAATCTGCTCTATTCGCTGTCGTCATGGCAGTCGAGAGAGGACTTCACACATCTGGGAAGCCGGCTGTTCGGGGCCATCTGGGACTTCTGCAGCCTGTATGATGATGAGTATTACGACGAGACGCGCAGATGATGGACAACGCTCAGACTCTCTTACAGCAGGAACTGGCCCAGGACGGGCCGGTTCCTGAGATCTCGCCGGAGATCATGGAACTCGACAAGTATCGTATCACCACCGAGAGTAACATCGTCGACGAGGAGTTCCTCTTCACAATGAATGGACAGCCTTGTTTCCCGCGAAAAGACCTGACAGCCTTTACCGGCCAGGCGAAGAGTGGTAAGACGGTGCTCATCTCGATCCTCATGGCTTGTTGCGTGAAGGATCCTGACCATCGCAGTCTGATCGGCATCAGCAGGATCAGGGAGGAGCCTCTGAAGGTGATGTGGTTTGACACGGAGCAGAGTCCGCACTCGACGAAGGACATCCTGACGCACAGGATTGTAAAAATGGTTCAAAGTGAATCGGTTGACGACTCGCAGGAGGCAATGCCCTTCCCCGAGGAACTGTTCTATGCCTTTAACATTCGTCCGGTACTGGTGGCAGACCGCTATGACCTCATCGCCAACGCGGTGGAGGCGTATCATCCTGACATCGTGATCATCGACAACCTGCGTGACCTCGTGAACGACATCAACGATGGTGTGATGTCGCAGGAGATCATCGAGCGCCTGATGAAGATGGCGGTGGAGCATGACTGTAACATCGTGACCGTGCTCCACCAGAACAGGAGTGCCGACAACCGGGGACTGCGTGGCTGGCTGGGCACAGAGCTGATGAACAAGGTGTTCGAGATGTACACCTGTCAGAAGTTGACGGGTAAGCCGGGAGAACGGCCGACGTTCTGCGTGGAGCAGTCGCTCACGAGGAAGTACGACATGGAGGAGCCGCTGTACTACACGATGGATAAGGACGGCATCCCTCAGGAGACGGATAAACCCCAGACTCAGCCGAGGGATGCCCAGGGGCGGTTTGCGAGTTACGGCAAGGCGGATCCCGACACGCTGAATCGTGACTATATCATCCAGACGCCGGAGGATCAAGACCAGCCGTGGAAGTGGGATCTTAGTAAACTTTTTTCGACATGTATCGGTTCGCTGCCGACTGTGGGTTATCAGGATCTGAAGGAGACCGTGAAGAAGGAAGCGAACATCAAGAGTGACAAGTACTACGATAAACTGTTTGCCATGGCCGAGGAGGAGCGCGTGGTGAAGAAGACTCAGGACCGCTGCGGCCGCGTCGTGGTCATGCTGTCGCCCCTCTGAGGAACCACCCCTCTCTACATATCCCTCCCCTCTCTAAAGAGGGAGGATATGGTAGGAGAGGGTGTTCCGAAGACGGGGCACAGGAAGGAAACGTTGAACGTTGAACATTGACCATTGAACATTGAACATTGACCATTGAGATTTGAGGTTTGAGATTTGAGATTTATGATTACGACAACTTCATTCAAAGCGATTATCGCAGCGCAGCGGCGGCATCCGACGGAGTGGCTATGGCGGCAGTGCCTGTCGATCAGAAGCCAGTTCTGTGAGGCGGTGGTCGCGGCGGGGTATCTGTCGTGGGAACAGATGGTGAGTGCGGCGTGCCGCTATCGGCTGGGGGCCTCGATGCTGGGCGGCGTCATCTTCTGGCAGATCGACCAGGAGGAGCGCGTTCACGACGGGAAGGTGATGTATTATCAGCCGGACTGTCATCGGGATAAGGGGCGGAACCCGACGTGGGTCTCGGCGCTCCTCCGTCGGAGGAATCCGTTTCCTAATAGTCCCCATGAAACCTCGCATTGCTTCTTCGGGGCGCACCTCATTTCTCCCCTTAACGAGCGCTTGTTCAGACCACCCCTAACCCCTCCTCGCTCGAGCTTTGCTCGCTTGCTACCGAAGGGACGCAAGAACTCAGGAGGGGAAACGGCTATCGCCGTGATTACTCCCCTTAACGAGCGCTTGTTCAGACCACCCCTAACCCCTCCTAACTCAGGAGGGGAAACGGCTATCGCCGTGATGGAGGGGCAAGGGGGAAGGTCTCCCATTGCTGTGGTGGAGGCGGAGAAGACGGCAGTGATTCTGTCGGAGTTGTATCCGCAGTATGTGTGGCTGGCGGCAGGGGGACTGGGGGAGGTGCAGGTGGATAAGTTCCGGCCGCTCAGGGGGCATAAGGTGATCATGTTTCCGGATACTGACCCGGAGGGGGTGGCGTACAAGCGGTGGTATGAGGCGGCGGAGCGGGTGATGCAGCAGCCTTTCTGGGAGGACTCCCCGCCGATCCGGGTCAGTAACATCCTGGAACGCCATGCCTCGCCTGAGCAGAAGGCACGGAAGATCGATCTCGTCGACTTCCTCTTTGAACCACAGATTGCACAGATTACACAGATTATTTAATTTCTTAAAGAATGACTGAAAAAGCACTAAGAGAACTGTTACGATTGATCAATGAGCCGGGGGAGCCGGTGAAGCCGTTCGAGATGCGAAGCTACGGCAAGTCGGAACTGGCCATGCTCTACTTCCCCAACGCCAAGACGAAGAAGGGCGCGATGAACAACCTCAACTACTGGATCGACTACAACGGGGAACTGCGTGAGAGGCTGCGTGCCCTGAAGTCACCGCCCAACGCCCATCGCTACACCCGCCGCGAAGTAGAACTCATCGTCGAATACCTCTGCGAGCCCTGACTGATTCACACAGAAATTTTTTTGTCCCGCAGAGTTCGCTGCGCTCGGTTTCCCCTCCTGAGTTAGGAGGGGTTAGGGGTGGTCTGAACGCGGGCCAATGCATCAATCCATAGTGTGTTACATATAGCGCTTGTTCAGACCACCCCGCCCTCCGGGCACCCCTCCTAACTCAGGAGGGGAATAAATTTCCTCAAAGCACCCAAGAGCGCACAAAAAGGAACAGATGCTTTCTGCGGATGTCGTAACTTTGCATTGTGAATCAAAGGAACGCCATCTACGACTCGTCCGAACGCCATCTACGCCCCATGGAAGGCTTTTCCATACAGGTATGCAAGGCATCGGAACAACCCGTGCAAGGCATCGGAACCACTCATGCAAGGCATCGGAACAACCCGTGCAAGGCATCGGAACCACTCATGCAAGGCATCCCCACGAGACACAGGGCCGGCGCGCAGCCCTTCTTTAACTTCCTTAACTTCTTTAACTTCTTTAATTCTTGATTTATGTCTCAGAAATTTACCAAACTTCAGAACAAGAACGACGAGAGTACCGCCTTCGGCAAGTGGTTCGCCACGGCCGTGTATGACCAGCACTTCATCACCACAGAGGAACTGGCCAACTACATCCAGCAGCAGGCCTCCGTGAAGAAGAGTGACATTAAGGCCGTGCTCGACGAACTCGGCGGTGCGATGAAGCACTACTTCGAACTGGGCCAGAAGGTGAAACTCGAGGGCATCGGCATCTTCAAGGTCGGCTTCTCGAGCATCGGCACCACGGAGAAGGAAGACTGCGGTGCCCAGAACATCACCGTGCGCCGTGTGCTCTTCCAGCCCGAGACCGAGCGCGTCGTCGTCGGTCAGAAGGTGAACAAGCAGGGTAAGATCACGCAGAAGTACGTCATCGCCAAGACCCTGGTCAAGGATGTGGTCTTCGAGGAGACCTACGACACCTCGCTCAAGCCAGAATCCTCTTCAGGCTCCGACGCCGGTGGCGGTGAAGGTGGCAACGGGTAACCTTTAGCAGGGCTTCGGCCCTGCTTACCCTCTTGTCCTTTTCTCTGGCGCAGAGAAAAGAACTAAAAGAGACATCCACCCCCACCGAGCCGCCCCCTATATGGGGCGGGCGTAACTGCCTCCGGGGGCAAGCCGCCCTCCGTCAGGATTTTGGTATGGCTCGCAGAGCCTGTGCCCTTCGGGCGAGCCATAATTGTCTACATCCCCGCTTGCGCCGCCCCTTGGAAAGGGGCTCACATTGAGGCAGAAAAAGCGCTATATCATTGGGCTAGCGGATAAAAAGTCATCGTGTGGCCCTCCATGCGCCAGCCAGGTAAACTCAACTCATCGCGTGGCCCTCCATGCGCCAGCCAGGTAAACTCATCGTGTGCCCCTCCATGCGCCAGCCGATAATAATATCAAGCCGTGTCCCGGCTTCTCTCTGCGCAGCCGATAAACACCCATGGCTCACCCCGTAGGGGCACAGGCTTTGTGAGCCATACCAAAACCCTGACGTAGGGCGGCTTGCCCCCGGAGTCAGTTACATCCTTCCCATATAGGGGAAGGCTTGGTTAGGGTGGATGCTTCTTTGCTTCTTTCTTCGCGCCGAAGAAAGTAAGAAATATTATCCAGCAGGGCAGCGCCCTGCATAAATATTATTTTTTTAACTCTTAAAATTTCAATTATATGAAACGAGAAACGATTAATAAAATTGCAAATTTTGTCCTGACGGTCATTACCGCCTTCGTGTCAACCTTCCTCATGCAGTCCTGCATGGATTAACTGTAAACCGTATCATAGCACTTCCCCAGTCCGTCGTGAGACGCACTGGGGATTTCTTGTATAAGTACTGGGGGGTGCAATATGAGTTACTATGCCTTTTTCAGGGCATAGAACTATAAAAATATTTAAATATGATACAACTCACGCAAAATTATTTGCACGAGTTGTTGTTGTTTTGTACCTTTGTGGCGGGTTTAAGCGTTACTGGCGCAAAATTATTTGCATGAGTTATGATTATAGACAGCCTTATCATCGAGGGATTTTCTAACATTGATCACATTCGTTTGGACGTTGGAGAGATAAACGCCCTCATCGCCCCAAACGGTTATGGCAAGAGTAATGTTCTCAGTGCCATTAGTTTTGGCTTGACACTTTTGAAAGCCTCTGACGAAACTAGAAGTCAAATGTTATCAAGCCGCTTCCTCCCCATCAATGTTTCGATGCAGGGCAAGAACTTCCATTTTGAGATTCATAGCCACATTGAGAGGAATGGACGAATAGAAATGGTGCAATATGGTTATGAATGTAAATGGGCAGAGGGAGTAATCCCTGGTTATGTTCTTTCTGAATGGTTCAAGATAAAAGGAACCGAAGAACAAAGGTTCCGCCAACTCATCAATCGCAGGAATGGCTACAGCTGTCTGATTGTTCCGTCTGCCACAGCTCGATGCAATAAGTCATTCGCAGTTACCCCAAAACAGATAGCACTTACCATGATAGCAAGTGGCAACCTATTTCTGTCAGACCTGGCCAAACAAATATGTAACATTGGCATTCCTAATTTGCAATCTTTAGACAATCCGGAAACCTACTTTTCTGTTGAAGGCGGTCAAGGAATCTCTCTGCTTAACGGTATGACTTTAAGCGAATACATCTATAGGATGAAGGAAACGGATGCTGATAGTTTCAGCATCCTGTCAGATGGTATTAAGCAACTGATTTCTGGAGTCATATCATTTGAGCCTAATGAAATCACATTGGGTGACGGACGCAGCAAGATCTATGATATAAGAGTGCAGGAGGAGTTTAATTCTATGCCTACGAGTATTCGGTTATTGTCAAGCGGTAGTAAGCGTATGATTTTCTTATTCACATTGTGTATGGCTGCTCAGAAGCAAGACATACCAATGATTATGGTCGAGGAGCCAGAAAACTCCGTCCATCCAAAGCTGATGGAGAATCTTCTTCTTACCTTACAAGCATACGCATCAAATACCAAAATTCTGATGACAAGCCACTCACCCTATCTGATGCGGTATATGCAGCCAGAGCAAATGTATTTCGGAATTCCCAAGCATGACGGACTTGCACATTTTGCGAAAGTTAATCCATCAAAACTGAAATATCTGTATAAATATGCCGGTGACATGGAACTGACCTTTGGCGAGTTCATGTTTGACTTCATGCTTGACATGGAGAATGACAGCGAGAAACTGGCATCTTTCTTCAAATAAAACAAGGCGATGGCGAAAAAGAAATTGATGAACCCTTCGCATGTGTTGATATTTGTAGAAGGAGATACCGATGAGGTTTTCTTCAAAGCCCTCATTGATTATTACACATCTGCCAGTAGCGGTAAATTGTTGCCGTATGATGTGTGTAACCTAAAAGGTGTGACAAGATACTCTAGCAAGCTGCTAGCAAAATTGAAGAACGAATACTTACCCACAGCCTTGAATGACGGTTACAAGATCAAGACAGTCTGTTGCTCATACGACACAGATGTTTTCGAGGTCAAGCAACCACAAATAGTCAAGTGGAATGACATTTGCAAAAGTGTTAAGCGTATGGGTATTGATGATTTTATCTGCATTGGTGTCAAGAGTTCCATTGAAGATTGGATTCTTGATGATTTGCAAGGTGTCTGTGGCTTTCTTCGTTTGAAACAAGTTCCTTCGTCGTTAAAGGGAATGAATGGTTATCAGAGGATGCTAGATTTATATAAAAGGGCTCGTAGAACCTACAAGAAGGGATATGAGACAAACGAACTCATCAAAGCCCTTGATATGAGTGCCATCCGTAATAAACGGAAAGATGTACTTGCGCCATTTGAAGAAGCGTTGGGCATTGTCATGCTATAACAAATCTCTGAGCATCATATGGCTTTAGGCACACAGAGTGTCTCTTGTAACACCTCAAGACAAAGGGCTTGTTCAGGCTATAATAGCGCTCACCTTGAGCCCTCAAACGAAAATGACTCTTTTATTCAAATGCAAAACAGCCCGAACGCCTCGTTTGAGGTCGTTCGGGCTGTATCTCCGCCGGAACCCCTGGGGAAAGGGGGAAATCTGCGAGGCGGCTCCCATCCCGGAAGTCCATCCTCAAACCTCTTTGTGACTTATCTAACCTTTGTGCTAAACGACAATCCGGCGGATCTCGTCGATAGCACTCTTACCACGTTCCACTGCTGCAAGGATATCGAAGACCTTATCGCTCCAGCCTGCGATGCAGAACACATCATCACGCTTCATGCTGATGGGGCTCTGCCCATAGCCAGCCAAGTCGAAGATGTAAAGGCGCGCATGTGGCGCATAGTTTGTGTTAAAATTACATAAACGCCTTCATTTTTTTTGTTTTTTGCTTTTGGGGGAGGAAAAAAGTCTGTAACTTTGCACTGTTTTTATATGATATATTAATAGGTATGAAGTTGAACGAAAGTACCCAGAAGTGGGAGTCGCCCTATTGGCATCCAGCCGTGACGGTCGATGCCGTGGTGTTTGGATATGACGAGGTGATGTGCAGGGAAAGACTGCACAGAAATGAAGATCCGTGCTTGTCGGTATTGCTGATAGAGCGTGGCGTGGAGCCCTTTAAGGGAACGTGGGCGCTGCCCGGTGGCTTTATCGTCCAGAAGGATGAATCTGCTGAGGCAGCGGTATACAGGGAACTGCATGAAGAGACGCGTATGGATGGGATCTACTTGAAAGAGTTTAAGACCTACTCTAAGATTGGCCGTGACCCACGTCCTGACGAGCGTGTGATAACGATAGCCTTTTATGCGCTTGTCGACAAGAGGCAGTATCATGTTGTTGGAGGCGACGACGCCACAAAGGCGCAGTGGTTTGCCATAGATGATCTGCCAGAGTTGGCTTTCGATCATCAGGAGATTGTTGTGGACGCTTTTGCGCAATTGCAGCAGAGCGTTCATTTCGAGCCTATTGCCTTCCATCTGCTGAATAAGGATTCGTTTACGATGTCGCAGTTGTTTATGATTTATAATGCCATTCTCATGCCCCCAAAGGGTTCGAATATCGCCAACGACAGGCGCAACTTCATGAAGAAGATGCTGAGCCTGGGTTATGTGAAGAGAACTGGCGAGGTGGTGAGAGGGTTGTCGAACAGACCTCCAGAGTTGTTCTGTTTTGACGAAGAGGTTTTCAAGGCGCGCAAGGCAAGGGAGGTCCGAGAGTTCTGACACCGCCGGTGCATTATGCCGTGGTGCCAAGGGGTGCGTCGGCCTCTTCGCGAAGGATGGCGAAGAGGCGGTTCATCTGTTGTTCGTTGAGACGATGACGACGTGCGAAGTCGTTAGTGGTGTAGCCCTTGATGAGCATGTCGTGTAGGTCGTTGAGTAACAGCCCCAGCCCCTGCTCACGCTCATCGAGGCGTACCATGAGTTCTTGGAGTTTGTCGCGATAGCGAAGATTCCAATCGGTGCCATGCGAACTGCGGTCGCAAATGTGGTCGACGATGGTGTCGTCGCCGTCGCTGTCTTCACGCTTGTAGGGCGCGTCGAGTATGGTTAATTCGCGACTCTTCTTGAAGGCGACCTTCTTGATTTCGTTTTCGATATGCCATGTGGCAAACGAGATGAGACGATAGCCAAGCGAGGCATCGAAACTATCGGTAGCCTTCACAAGTCCCTCGCAACCTGCTTGGATAAGGTCCTCAAGTTCCTTGTATGCCCAAGTATATTTCATGGCGACATCGACCACGTAGCGTATGTTGGCTAAGATGAGTTTCTCGCGAGCCTGCCTGCTGCCTTGGCGCATGCACAGCCATTGTTGATGTTCTTCCTCGCTAGTGAGGGGCTTGGAGGACTTAAAGGCATTGTAGATGTAGTTGACAATGTCGAGACCACAGCCGTAGGACTCATTGCCGTTGGTGTTGCTCTTCTTGAAGTTGGTATTCTTGATTGTTGTCATGTGTGATGGCGTTTAGACGTTAGACATGTAGTGGCTTAGCGAGGCATCGATGATGACGGTGCCTCCGTTAGAGATAAAGGGTATCAGCAGTTTGCCGTTGTTGGACTGTGGGCGGTCGATGACGAACTGCTCAGCGAGGGGCGAGGCCTCGCGAATGGCTCTGCGAGCCTGGGTGACGTATTGGTTGATGAAGTGACCAGGCTTCTTGACGTCAGTGCTGTCGATGGTCTTCAGCAGTTTCTCGCTGTCGAGAAAATATAGGGTATGGTAAAGATGACAAAGAACGCTGTAGTTGTTTTTGGCGAGTGCTCGCCGTTGGTAGCCTGTGGGGTGGAGGAGGCTGTAGATGTAGAGAAGTCGCGAATAGCGATCGTGGAACTTCACATTTATCTCCTCTCCGTTCTCGTCGATGAGCAGCACATCGTAGCGACACTGTGCGTTGGCTTTCTCGGCGAGTCGAACCTCCACTGCCACTATGGGCGGACGAAGGCTAAGGTCTGCGTTCATGTACTCGGCCAAGCGAGTTCTTAACTCCTCGACACTCATGTCCTCAATCTGTTTTTGGATGTTGTTATTCATGCTTTGTGTAATTCTGACGCAAAGATAATACTTTTAGTTGATATACGCAAATAGTTTGTGTTAAATTTACATAAACACGTTTGTTTTTATGTTTTTTACTTTTTGGGTGGTTGTCGAACTGACCTCCCTGGATGAAATGATTTGGGTCATACTACATTATTTATATATTATATATATCCTTGGACTATCCGCGGATTTCTGGCTGCAAAGGTACGATAAAATTGGGCGACTTCCTAGTGAAATCGCCCAATGTATAGGTGTACAAATTGATAGCCTTATTCCAGAATTATATTTGTGTCTTTCTGGTTGTCGGTTTGTTGAGTGATGTTTGCGGCATCGGGCATTCTGTTGGCCAGATCCATCAATTCTGAAGGAATTTCGATGTCTTCCGGGTCGAGGATCATGCATCTCAGATTCTTTCTGTCCATTGTCTTGATGTTCTCAAACAGATAGTACACATGTTTGTCTTTTGTGCCCAAAGCCTTTTTGATGGCCTGAACGGCGCGATGGGAGTAGGTCTTGTAGTAGTTGTTCTTTGAGTCTGTATCGAGGAATCTCTCGATGAAGTATCTGGCCTCACTGTCACTGGCGTTGGGCACTACCATCTTATATAACTGGGCAATGATGGGCTTGCAGGCATCGCTCTTGGCCATGCTGGTGTTGAAACCACTTTTGTATGAGCAGATGATGGCGAGGAGATAGATCATCAGGCTGTTAATATTGATGCTGTCGACGACAGTCTCTTCACCGTTGAACAGTTTAAGGACGATCTCATAGCCTCCTGTATTGGAGTCGGTCCTGCGCACAATAATTTGCCTGTGCCCGTCACCGTCGCTGCCCTCCTCAGTCGAAGGGCGGTGGATGCTGAGTTGTATGTTAATCTCTTGTATATAGTCCTCGCGGAACAATTCGCGGTATGCATCTACGAGGTTCAGGAACTGTTCTCTGGCATTGTCGGAACCCATGTTGGCCATGGTTGTCTTTAGAATGAAGCGTTTATTGGGAATGCTATTGTCTGTCGTTCTACTATGTTGGTTATCTATCTCGTCGTGGAATTCCTTCCGCATGATGCGATAGCACTCCCGACAGCCTTTTCCCATTCCCCTCTGAAGCCACTTGAGCGCTTCTTCCCGGGTCTTGCTGCCAGCCAATTCTCTCAAGTTAAGGAGCGCAAGATTACTATATACGTTGACACCGCGTTCTTCTGCTGCGCGATAGGCTGTATAGGCATCTTCGTAACGTTTGTCGTTCATCAGGTATGAGGCGGCTAAAAAATACATGCGGTTGAACCCCTTGTCGATACCTTTCTCAATCCATTCCCAACCTTTTGCTTCGTTTTTGGGTACGCCTTTTCCCTGCATGAAACTCTCGCTAATATGCCAATATGCTTCGTCGTAGTCGAGTTCGGCCAACTTGTAATAGTATTCAAGCGCTTTGTGATAGTTTTTTTTAACGCCCTCGCCACGAAAGTATATCCAAGCCATATCCTTGAGGGCCTCGACATGGCCCATCTCGGCTGCGCGCTTGTAGAGCGCTATAGCCTTGTCCAGATTTTTATGCCTGAAACCATATCCATGCCGCATGAATGTTGCTAACTGATAAACAGCGTCGGCATAGCCTTGGTCGGCTGCTTTACTGAAATAGTTGATGGCAGTCTTGTAATCCTGTGGTACTATGTCGCCTGTACCGTAGAATACGCCAACATAGTATTGGGCTTCGTCGAGTCCGAGGTCGGCTGCCTTTTTCCACCAACTGAAGGCCTTCTCCTGATTCTTTATCACGCCGGTGCCCCAGTTATAATTACCGGCTACCACATTCATGGCTTCTACATCGCCTTCTTCTGCTTTACGGAGCATCACATCATGCATCTGGACATTGTCGATATTCTCGAATCCCTTGAGCGGTTTGTTGGGCATCAACAGACTGATGTCTGCATATTTTGATGCGTCGGGGAGGTCATCGACGATGTCCTGAAACTCTGCAGGATAGTGAATGTTTGTGGGAAGCATGCGCATTTGGTACAAGCACTTGAGACCAATCTTATGGTAGAAGGGCAGGAACCAGAGGAGTTCGTCGGCACCACCATGAGGCTTTACGCACTTCTCGATGGGTGCCTTCATCTTTTGCACAATATCGGAGAAGTAGACGTTGGGATTGAGGTTGGTAATGATATTGTCATAATCACCGTTTGTGCGGGCATTTGGCCATATCAGGTCGATAAGCCGACCTACTACTTCCCTGACGTCGCCTTCCTCTTTTTTAAAGAAGTTCGCAAAAAGGCCATTTTTCAGCGAGCAGAGCACCATCAGTATGTAGAGCAACTGATCCTGTTTCTTGTCAAAGTGGACCGTTTCTTCACTACCGTCGTCGAAGCCGAAGATCACCTGATAGAGTCCTTCCGTTTCCGTATCGTAAATGGGCCCATCCTTTTTACGATGTTCGATGCGGATGAAGCGTGACGAGAGAGCGTTTTCGATGCTTACAGCCCGTTTGTGATTGGCCAGGCCGTCCTCGAGAGCGCCTATCACATCGCTGGCCATCTGCTCGTTTTCGGCAGCATAGCGAAGCAGATGTTGAAGCAATGTCTGGTATTGCTCAACATTGTCCATCAGTCGCAAATGCATGGCGCTGATTCTTAATTCTGTTTGGTTTACTTGACTGGGCATAGATGCGGGCTCTTAAGTTTCTGCTGCATATGTCATGTTCATTTCCTCAAATCTCCGATGATTCACTACGTCAATTAGAATTTGGCTATTGGTACAACATTTATCTTATAGCCATCTTTCTCGATGGTGCGCTCGTCGGCATAGGTCACAATGGTAAGGTTGTCACACTTCAGCTCTCCCGCACATTCCACAAGTGCGTCTACCTCGCGCTTCTCCGTCTTGGGGCTGTTCATATCATAACATACTTGCACCAGACGCTCGATGTGAGTTCCTTGACGCAACACAAAATCCACTTCCTTGTCGTTGCGTGAACGATAATAGAACATGGTCTTCTCGGTATCGTAGCCACGTCGAACCTGTTCGATGAACACCTGGTTTTCAAGTAAACGTCCGAGATTCTCTGTCACAGAAAAAGCCTTGGCTGCCACAAAACCGTTGTCAACAACATAAACTTTTCGCGGTGCTTTTTTCATCAGTTTCAGTTTGTTGTTGTAGCGTGACAGATAATAGAACAGATAAGGCTCATGAAGATAGTCCATGTATTTTTTTGTGGTGTTGACACTCGAAAGCCCCAGCTCTTCTGCCAATTCGTTGGCACTAAGCGGATTGCAGAAATTTGACACCAGATATACAGCAAGGTTATTGAGATCTGTGATGTTTCTCACATTGTGTCGCTTGGCAACATCCTTCCACACAATGGAGTCGAACAGTGTATCGAGATAGCTGCGTACCAGTTGACGTGAAGCTACAACTTCCGGATAGCCACCATTCCGCAGGTAGTCATCGGTCAGCACTTTGCACTCAGTGCTCTGTTCGGGCATAAGATGGTGTAGGTCAAGCTTGTTCCAGTCGAACAACTCCTCAAGGCTGAACGGAAGCATCTCGACTTGCAGATACTTGCCTGTCAGCACCGTTGCCATTTCGCTTGAAAGCATCTTGGCGTTACTACCCGTTATGACCAGGTTCTTCCCCTGTCTGTAGAGTTCACTGACCCACATGTCCCACGCATCCAGGTTCTGCACCTCATCCAGCAACAGATAGTCATACCCAGGATAGACGTCATCCAGCATTCTCAAGACGAGATTGGCATCCCACGCATCCAGCAGTTGCTGACTGTCGAAGTTCAGATAAGCAAAGTTCTTGTCCCTCAACATCAGTAAAGCCTGAGTTGACTTGCCTACACGACGCGGTCCAGTGATCAACTTGATGAGATGACTATTCAACAGCGTGTCGAAGTTCAGAGAACTCCTTCTTGTCAGATACGGACGCGACAACAACTCATCTCGTTCTTTACGTTGGTTTAGAACTATAGTTTTCATAAGCGTATAACTATTTCTGTGGCAAAATTACGACTTTTTCTTCAATTTTACAAGTATATTGCACAAAATTTGTGTTATTTTATGCAATACGAGACAGAAAATGCATAAAACGGCTCAATCTTCTCGACCGTGTTGGCGCACCACTACGCCGAGAAGCCGGCGATGTGGTGACGCTCTTTTTTGTTGTCGAGGAGTTCCGCCTGACAGTAGGACTCAATCTCCTCGAGGGTGGCGAACTTGCCCGTGAGGATGTAGTCGACAGTGCGCTTGCGGGCGATGTTCTCAATCTGTCCGCCAGAGAAGTCGAAGTGGGTGGCCAACTGCAGGGCATCGTCTTCGCTGAGGTCCTTCAGCATGGAGCACCATATCTTGCTCTTCACCTCGGTGGTGGGCTTGTGGAACTCAATCTTGAAGAGGAATCGACGCTCGAAGGCGCTGTCGAGGTTGCTCGTCAGGTTGGTGGTGGCGATAAGAATGCCATCAAGGTCTTCAATCTCCTGCAGGATGATGTTCTGCATGGCATTGTCCATCTTGTCGACGGAGTGCTCGATGTTCTCCGTGCGCTTGTTGATGAGGGCATCGGCCTCGTTGAAGAAGAGGATGGGCTTCATCTCACTGTTGCGACAGAGGTCGCGATAGTGCTGGAAGACGGCCTTGATGTTCTTCTCGCTCTCACCTACATACTTGTCGCGCATGCCGGCGATGTCCACCTGCATGAGGTCGCGACCCGTCTGACGGGCTATCTGCAGTACGGTCTCGGTCTTTCCCGTGCCAGGTCCTCCGTAGAAGAGGCAGGCAAAGCCCTTGCGCATGCCCTGCTCCTCGAGGCGCTTCTGGATGTTGGGGAAGTTGTCTGCAGAAAGCAGACTGGTGAGGCGGTCAATCTGCTGCTGCTCGGACTCATTGAAGAAGAGGGTCTTCTCCTTGATGGTGTCATGGCTCTTCAGGAGACGGTTGCCCATACGCTCCTGCATGCGCTTGCACTTCTTGTGACTGGGCTTATAGTCCGAGAGGAGTTCGGTCTTGCACTTGTGTGTCAGCATATACTGTTCGTTGTTGGCCATGCCGTCGACACACTTGTGCTCGATGTAGCCACATCGCATAAGTGGGTGTTCACCGTCGCGCAGTTTCTCGCGCATGAAGTCACACTCGAACTCCTCAGGATAGATGTCGCTGATGGTGTCGAGGGTCAGGCCCTCACCATCGGAACCTTCCCATTGGGCGTAGTCGTAGACAATCATCAGCAACAGCGACTGGATGTGGATATCATCGTTGAACCTCAGAATCTCTTGGCAGAGAGGGAGGTGAGGGTTGGCCTCACACAGCATCAGCATCCACTCCTCAACGTCGCTGAAGTCGACGCAGCGGTCGTTCATGTGCTTGTCGAGGTGGCTCTCGAGTTTGTCGATGAACTGCTGTTCGGTGAGTCCGTCAATCTTCTCGGGCACAAAGGTCTTGTTATGGCGCAGAGCCGTAATCAGCCCGCGTGTCAGCCCGAATCCCTCGAAGAGATTGCCAAACTCACGGCTGGCTTTGCGTACGAACCAGCGCTTCTTGACCATCTCCTCTATCTCCTCAGTGTAGGTCATTATCTGCAGACGGGAGCAGTTGAGGAAGTTGCCCATCTTCTTCCATGAGAGCGGTTCGCCTGCCTCAATCAGCATGGCCATCACCACAATCTGGATGTCGGTAATACCCAACTCGCCGCGCAGGTAGGCGAGGGGATTCTTCACCGACTCCCAGAATTCGTCAGACAGTTCGGAGTCGCGCGACTGGTCGAGCACGCGGTTCAAGGCTGTGATGATGGTCCAAGTGTCGGGCTCCTTGTACTCTTTCTCCTCAAGACCGGACATGAGCCGACCCTGACGCATGTCGAACTCCAGTCCGTCTCGCTTCTGAATTTTCAATTTTCTAGGCATACTCGTGTGTTTTAATGATTTACTGGTGCAAATATATGATTTTGGTACGAAAGAAAGGCTCCGACTTATAGGTATAAGTGTTTTCTTGTACTCAGTCTTCGATGACGGTACGCGTGGTATAGTCTGAGTAGACGATGATCTGCACACCTTTGTCGGAAGGGGTACAGGGGCGGCCAGAGAGGTTGTAGCGTGCCACCTCGCCGGCATCGCTGTCGTGGTGTGTCTCAGCACTCCTGACACCTGTATGAGAACCCTCTTCGCCTGTTTCTCCGAAGTAGATACCAGTGAGTGAGGTACAGTCGGCGAAGGCATCGTCGCCAATGTAACTGACAGTGGAAGGGATGTAGATCTCCTTGAGGTAGGCTGCTCCCTGGAAGGCACCGCGGGCGATGCGACGACAGTAGGGGTGGACGGTGTAGGACTCGTTTCTGCTACCTGCAGGGTAGCGTACGAGGATCCAGTCGCGTGTGCCCTCGTAGCCTACAGCATAGAGTACGCCATCGACGGTCTTGAACTTGGCCTCTCCCATGAAGACGCCGTTGATGTAGCCCGAAGGGAATTTGTCGAGTTTCTCAATCTCCTGGGCGTGGATGGCTGCACACATCGTGAGTGCCATCAGCAAGGTAATGATTTTCTTCATATATATAAGTGTTTAATAATTTTGATGTCATTTGATACAGTCTTCTGGTCTGCGCCAGGCCCATGTGTATTTGCCACGGGAGTCGCGCAGGTAGAGTTCTGGAGAGAGGTAGCCAGTGATCTGGAACTGGTAGGTGGTGTTGCCTCTGGTGAATGAGAGGAAATTCCCATCGTAGTGCCATTTGTAGGTCTCTGCATAGTAGGCAGAACCTCCCACATCCTCCATGATGATGTCGGCCTTGCCGTTGGAGAAGATGCGGATCTCCTTGAACTCCACATTGCCAACATACATCGGGTAGTAGCATTGCCAGAGGCCTGGCAAAAGGTCGGTTGTAAGACGGTTGTAGCCAGTACGACGATAGTATTCATAGTCGCTCTCACCATGTCTTTCTTCCAGATAGGGGCACTCGCAGCCCACTATCGTCAGGGCTGCCAACAAGAATAACAGTTTGTAGATTTGGTGTTTCATAATCATCATTTGTTTGCTTCTGATTCCAAAACTACTTTTTTGATCCGAAATAAGGGCGTTTTTAATACGTATAAATGATTTGTTTTTCTATTCATTCTCTCTTGTTCGTATTCTTGTTTGCCAAAGATAAGAAATATATTTTAAAAAGACGAATTATTTGCGTTAAAAAAAACAAAACTTCTCTGTTTTTTTTATTGAAGAGATTCCTTTGCGCGCGCGTGTTCATACGCACATATGCATATGTGCATGTGTATAAATAAGGTATATAATATGGAATGAAAAATTTTGATACGATTTGCAGAAATTAACTTTAAAAATTTGGTGGTTTGATGGATTTTTGTTATCTTCACGCTCGTTCAATCAATGCTATGTGAAGCATACAATCCTCTGATACGTTAAACCCTTTAAAAAACTGATTAAACATGAGTAAGAAGAAATTTTTGAGAGCAACGAGAACTAACCGTGTGTTTGCTGTGGAGCATTACCTTGTACTGGAAAAGGACAAGCATGGCATACCTGTTAAGACCAAGAGGGTTTATGACCTGTATATGGGATACCTGCAGGCGTCCTAATACAAAACAGTCCAGATCTAAAAAGGATCTGGACTGTTCATATTTTAACCAATAATATACCCTATTTGGGATAATTGTGCTATAAATTTAGTTTAACAACACAACCCATGACTGAGTAATAGATCAAAGAGTCGCGAACTGTGAGATTAGAGGCCTGAAGCACTTTGCGATATGCCATGAGTTGTGAGGCATAATTGCCTGCATAGTGCTCATTCTTCTCGCCAGGGGTGGTGATGGTAGCCTTACTACCAGGGAAGTTCTTGAAATCAATGAGTACACATTCGTGCTCATTCAAATACCATAAAAGGTCAATCTCTCCATGTACTATCTGACCTGGAAGAGGATGAATAAATGGAACCTCGTGCTTGATGGCGAATGGTTTGCCATAGGTATCTTCTAGCCAAGCATAGAGCTTCTCGATGGAGGTGATTACCTTTTCAGGGTTAGGAATCTCGTTATACATGTTATTGCCATTTCGAATATTGGTAGCCTTCTCCACATTCTCCTCATGAGAAAGAATCGGGTCATAGACTGCGAAGATGTTATGGATACAAGTTCCTGCTGCTGCCTCTTCATCAGGTTTGGGAGAATAAGGTTCAATCCTACAATTGAGGTCTTCGAGTATCTCAACATTCTCCTTGGGCACTTCAATCTCAGGTAGTTTGCTGGGCGAAAGATACTTAGGCTCGCGATCAGAGAGGGTCAGCTCAGGATACTCATAGTATTTGTATTCAGAAGCCTTTGTCTGGTCGGCATCAGGAATGTTGGTAATATCTTCGTAGACAGGTAACAGATTATTATATCTCCAAAGTTCAGAGGCGTTTTTGCTAACACTGCCTAATGATATGCCTGTATTCTTAATCCACGACAATTCTGGTAATTTATCTTTGCTTGTCTGTTTACTTAACGTGGTCAAATAGTCACGTGCTCTGGTCACACCAACATAAAGAAGATGACACAATTCTCTCTTTTCTCTGGTTTTCAGAGTTTTCCACGAATCTTCTTCCATGCACTTGGTAAAGATAGGGGTGGGAAGATTTGAACCACTAGTGGTGGTAATGCGTGGCAGGTATTGGATAAGGTACTCATTACTCAGTTTCTTATCAGATGGTTTCCGTATTTCCCTGACTCCCCAAAATTCCTTTCTAGCAAAGTACTTATCTTCCAAGGAATCATCACTTAATGAATCGAGAATAACGTAGTTCCATTCCAATCCTTTAGACTTATGATATGTCAAAACCTTGACAGCATCGGCAGAATTGTCTACTTTCGATTCCAACTTAGCATATGATAGGTAAGTGATGAAACCACCCACAGAAGCACCAATTCCCATCTGTTGGCAATGGCTGTCGTATTGCTTGGCTAAAACACAAACAGTACTAAGATTCTGTTGGCGAATTTCTTTTTCCCCCCACTTTGCAACAATCTCAGGTAGTGAGAGTCCATAGATGATGTTTTCTACCAGATCGCTTATAGAGAAATCACGGCCTTCTTGAACAAATGTTTTTAGCTTTCGTATGAGAGAATCGTTGTCCATCCATTCATCAGGCATTTTCTCATCCTTAGGAATCTCCTTTTCCAGTCTTTCGTTGTTCTCCTGATATATGTAATCCAGACGTGAGTTAAGGATTTCTGTGGTTTTCTTATCTTTTAATAAACGGAGCAAGTCTGCTCTGATATGCTTATTCGACGAATCAACCATCAGTTGCAGAAGTGAAACAACCAGATGGACCTCAATCTGCTGAGAGATGTCATCGTTCACGAAAGATACGGGAATGCCTCTTTGAGAAAGTGATTTGGCATAAGTGGCACATTCTTTGTTTTCTCTGCATAGAATAGCAATGTCGCCATAACGCAGGTCGCGAAGTTGCTTTGTATCTTTGTCTACAACTTTTGGCTTGTTTGCCATCAGAATGGCAATACGGTCTGCCACTTTGTTGTAAAGGGTGATATCTTTTGCTTTCCCACAATTCCAATGTGAAAGAGGTGCTCCCAGTTCTTCGTTATCTGTCCGTTTGGAAGTTAGACGAACGTCTTTTCGACTCATGACACCATCAAAAGCTCGAATGAAACAGTCGGTGGTCAGATTGACCAAAGACGGACGTGTGCGGTATGAGAATTCCAAAGGATAGAGATCAAGAGAATGAGCTGTTTTATAATTGTCATCCCTAAATAGACTTACCAATTCGTTTACTAACGAAACGTCGGTTCCTCTGAATCCATAGATACTCTGTTTGGGGTCACCTACCCAATAGCTGCAATTCACCATCTCGGATAGTAGCTGGAAGATTTCTAGTTGGATAGGACTGGAATCTTGAAATTCATCTACCATCAGTAACTTGTAGTTGCCTTCAATTTCCTTCCGCACTTTATCTTTTCTGAGCAAGTCAAGGAAATGCCGTTCCATATCGTTGTAGTCGATAATATGGCGGCGCTTTTTAAAATCCTCAAAGCCTTTTTTCCATTTAGAAGCAATGTCAAAAATGGTTTCTGCCATTTTTGTTACAAACTTGCCTGGGGCGTTCTCATCTTTCAGATCGAATGAAAGCAGATAACTTTCAATGTTTGCTATCATTTCATCAAACGCTTTTTCGCCTATTTCTGCCTTGATGGTATCCCTATTGCCCTTACCGATGGCAGTCTCGGTTCCTCCTTCTTTGTATAAATCAGCAAGAATGGCATATGAGAAGAAAGGTGCTTTCAATCCCTTAATTAGTTTCTCTGCATTCTTTTTGGGTGTATCAGCGTATGTGTCTTTGTTGTTCTCTAACTTTTCTACATATTTGGTTATCAGATCTTTTTTTAATGGTGTTGCACTGGCAGAGAATAATCTTTTGATGAGGTCTGTGTTTTTCTTTTTACTCTCCTCAAGATCAACGTTATAAGTATTAATCTTATCAATAACGATGAGTAATGCATTTATCCAGAAATTATAGTCGACACTAGTATTGTCGCTACCTCTTAAATAAAAGAATTCGCAATATTGACGGAAGAAATCCAAATCAGTTTGATTGACATAATCACCCAAAGATTGGCTGATATAAACTTGGAGATCTTCTTCCGACATAACTTTCATATCGGGCGAAACGCCTATTAGATACCAATATTTCTTGATAAAACTGAAGGCTATAGAATGGACTGTGCCTATAGTAGCTGCATCCAATTGATTGGCGATGTCTGCCTGACCTGAATGATATAACTTCTGACGAGCTCGCTCACGGAACTCGGCTGCTGCCATCTCGGTAAACGTGGTCAGAATAACCTCTGACGGTTTTACTTCTTTTTGAAGCTTCTCTGCAAGGATCTTGGTCAACTCTGTTGTTTTACCTGATCCTGCTCCTGCGTTGATATATGTTACGTTTTTCATACGAGTCTGCCTTTTAAAATTGAATGAGTAGTTTTGATTTCACGGTCGCTGGCCTTGCTATCTCCCCAATTGGAAGATTTCTTGGCAAAAGTTGGCTTGTCTGTCTTGACATAGGGACATTTTTTATCTTTCTCCCTTTTGTATTGACCTTCGAGTGGGTAATGTGGGGTGAGTTTAGTTGCGTCTTTAGTGTATTCAAGTTCTTCAATTTTACATAACTCACTATCTTCCACCTTTCCTTTATTAAGTTCGTTCCTGCGATATTCGTAGGAATTCTTGATTTCTTCAAACAATGCGCGATTCTTTGCTTCAAAATCAACTTCAACCTTATTAATATGATCTGATTCAGGGAAATCGGTGGTAAAGAGTTTGCATTTGGGAAAGAGGTAATAGGCAACTTTAATTTCCTTTGGATCTTGCCCAAAATATATGCCTGCAGCTTGACGATAAAATTCCAATTGCATGGAACGGTTCTCCTTGAGTTTCTTTTCAAAAGAATTGTTTTCTGACCACTTAAAATCAAAGATTACGTAGCGAGATGGATTGTTAATTTCCTGAAGCACCATGTCTGCCTTGGCTTCAAATGAGCCAATTTTCTTTAGCACAACATTCATCTCCATCTCGCATTCCAGAGGTTGCAATCCTAAATGGATAATGATGTCTGCTAACACCTGTGCACTCTCTTTTAATTTGGCCATAAACTGTTCCTTTTCCATCTTATACTCGGGTAGTAACAAAATGGCGCCTTTCTGACAGATGGCAGCATCAATTCGAGCGTTTCGTTCCTCATCACTTAGTTGCTTGTATTTCGCAGGCATTTCTGCATGGAATTCTTTCACGAGGTTCTCGATAAACAGATGGGCTACGTTTCCTTTGGTGGTGTCGAGATCATCTAATTGTCCTATTGTAGGCTCTTTAAGTTTCAATAGATAGTCAAGCGTATAGTCAAATGGGTGTTGTATGAGTGTACTGATACTAGAAAAACTCTCAGTTTCGCGTTTGACTGTCTTTAATTGTTCAGCATTGAGTTGATAGTCGTGAAGAATGTTTAGTTCTACGACTTTACCATGTTTCTCTTCCCAATGAGGCTTCTCATTCTCTATGAGTATTTTAGTCCATTGCTCCTCATTGTAATTGGATTTAAACTCTGTGAGTAGAGGATGCTCTTCCTGACGTGCATTACCATCATACTCCCAACAAACCAAAATCAGATTCTGGCGTATGTTTTGGAGGGCATTGAGTTGCAATTGGCGATATTCTGTGTAATACTCGGTTTTAGTTGGAATAGTAACCTTTTGTTTATTAAGTTCCTCAACTTCGTTGGCATTTAAGAAATCGTAAGGATAGGTAGGCAGTGAACCACCCACACATCCTAACCAGCAGACGTTATCGACTGTATCTGCCAATTGGGTAATAGATGATATGAAATCGGGCGAGTTTTTTTCTGCCTTAAAATGAGTAAACGACTGAGGTTGGTAGATTCCATCTACAGTAACCAACAATTCTTCTGAGGTGACAGTTTCTTTGCCCTTAAGAGTCTGAACTAATGAACGGCAGAATGAGGCAAGAACCACAAGTTGCTCTTTGCGTTCGTCGCTGATATGCTTTGAACGTCTCATTTTATCACACCAATGAGCCAGTTCATTCACATAATTTATGACGGGTTCTACTGGGATTGAATCTTTTGGGTAATTTTCAGTCACCATATTGATAAATGGCAGGCAATCATCGCGCTTGTCATTGCCTTCCTTATCCTTGAAATCATATTCGTCGATAGTCTCTTTCCACTTTTCGTTCACGCCTCCTTCATCTGCCAGTACTTTGGCCAAATGAAAGGCCACTCCTTTTGCCGGATGTCCAGGAACCTGGAGATAGGATAGGAGATTATATACATTTAATGGGCGGGCGAAAAGGGACACACCAAGTTTGAACAATTGGAGTATTTGAGGATTACTATCTACAGATTTGGAATTCACTACAGGCTTGTTCAGCGAGATGGCCATGTCATTTAGCATGCAATTGTCGCTGCTGACAGTCACATTGATATCGTTCAACGCCTCAGGGGTGGAGAGATACCACTGATAAGCTGCTGTACGCGTCTTGAATTTATAGACTTTCAGGTTGTAGGCAGAATCAGTTGTGGCGGGCTGAATATATTCTACAACGCCCTGATTTTGAAGTTCGTCGAGTGTTCGACGTATTACCAAAGGTAAAGATTCGGGGGTGGCGTGTACTTCCAAACGATCTCCTTCATTATAGAGTTTATGATCTTTAATATATTCGTAAACTTTATCCCAACGATCAGCCTGAAATACAAGATTTGTGCTATTCTTTAATAATGCCAGGTTCTTTAACTTCTCTGTAAAATGATGTTTCTTTGACTTCTCATTTATTTTCCAACCTGCCATCAGTAAATTGTCGCACCAATTGAGGAGTTGTCGGGTAACACCAATTTCGTCAGTTTCGAAAGATGTGGCAAACAATGTGTTTTTAACTACAGTCTTGATGGCATCATGAAATGCCACCAAGCGCTCAGGCTCAGATAACTCCTGAGATGCAATTCCTGCTCTAAGTTCCAGTTCGGAAAGCAGTTCGTTAGAACCGCAAACCTTTAATCCCAAGAGTTGTTTTTCTCTCCGTTCCAAGTCAATGTAACTTGTAGAATTGAATTCTGGCGAATAGATTATGTTCATATTCATTTCATTTATAGTTTCTGCTTACAAATATAGGGTTTTATTTGAAATGTCGAGGGTAATGAATTAAAAATTAAGAAAATTTTACTTATCGCGTATTTCGATGTGACCGCCATTGCCGAAGAGGCTGTCGCCGATGATACGGACAGAACGGGGGATGGATAGCTCCACGTAGGTCTTACAAAAGCAGAAGGCAAAGTCCGCAATCTCTTCCACACCGTCGGGCACTTCATAGCGGGGTTCATGGAACCCGCTGCGGATGAAGAGGAGTTTCTTGCCGTCTTTGCTGTAGGCTACATGATGCTCGTCGAGGATGAAATCGTCATCTTCCTCATCGTCCTCTTCGTCGGGGATGGTGCCGTCATAGAGCGTTTCCCACTCCATGTATTTTACCTTGGGGGCAGATTTGAGTATCTCCAGATGGTTAAGCATGCCATAAGGGATGTCAAGTTGCCTGAGACGGGGGCAGTTCTCGAGGGCATTGGGAGCCATCCACCTGGTGCCTTCCTGAATCCTGTACTTGGGCACATTGGGTATCTGTACGATGGTGTCGCCTGAGGGGGTATAAATGGGAGCAACATGCTCAATATTTTCTTCGAATGTGGCACACATGACAGACTCAAGACTGACACCCAACATGTCGAGGGCCTGAATCAGGCAGCCTTTGTCGTACATGTCTGAGGCATAGTAGAAGACGATGGGATCTTCTTCGTGTACTATAAAGCCAATTAAGCCGAAAAACATTTCGCAGACATCATGGAAGTTTTCCAAACGCTCCTGAGTGGGGTTGTCGATGAAAAAGCGGAGATACATATCTTCCACTTCTCCGTATGACACGTAAAATGAGAAGGTGACATTGATGTGTACTTCCTCGCCAGACATCTGACAGAAGAAGTGCTCAAGTCGTGGGCAGATACGCTCCTTGATAGCGCTGGCAATGTTCTCGTCGTAGAAATCTCCATTCGAGAGACCTTGGGTACTAATCATTTTCTTCATACTGCAAAGATAGTTACTTTTTTGCAAATATAAGTATTATTTCTGAATTAACAAATATATTTATACATATGACAAGTATCGTCTATTTAAAATGAAAGTGTATGTTTGTGGTAGAATTCAGAACTCGATCAAATAGATACACTTTATGAAAAAAGACTTTCCACTAGACATTGACCTTGAAATGGCAGACGAATTCATTGATGACTTCGGAGACCTTGAAAACCCAGAAGAGGACCGCAAGGCGGAATCAATGGAGGTTGAGCCTATCCATGACGATTGGAGCATCGTCAAGGCTTTCAACGTCATTAATGATGTCGCTCCCAGAAGCCAGTTGAAGAAGGGCCTGTTCGTCCGCTGTGCAGAAGCATTCGCCTTCTTATCCGACAAACTTGGTCTCAACCCCGTTCAGTGCGTAGTCATCGCTATGCTCATTGAGGAAGGTAAGCCTATGTCGTTCAGCCAAATGGGTAAGACACTCGGTCTGACACGCCTCTCCATGATGACATACTACAATGACCTTGAGGACTTGTTCCGGATGAGATGGCTGCAGCACCGCGGCGCTCAAGAGCATGACGGCATGTATGACGGTTATGCGCTGGCAAGAGGTGTGGTCAGCGCCATCCGTGAGAACCGTCCATTCAAACCTGAGGTGCTGGAGTGTGAGGATACACAGGAGTTCGTGGACAAATTAGCCGAACATATTGGAGCAGGCTACAACGATGAGCACCTTATATTCAAGGATGAGAAGTATTGGCTGCAGGAGTACGTGAGTGCCAACGCAGAACTGCCCATATGCCAATTGGCTAATAGTTTCAAAGACACAGACTGCCTGTCGTTGTTGATGCTCATCATTGCCGATTACGCCAATTACAACGGCTCCGACAATGAAGGTATAGGCCCTCGTGACGTCCAGTTGGTCTATCCTCGCGAGTCCACGCCCAACTACCGACGTCTCGTTGATGCCATGCAGACGGGGACCCATCGCCTGTTCCGTGAGAACCTCATAGAACATAAGTGTGTGGATGGTATGGCGGATATCAACCAATATGTTGCCACAGACTATCTGAAGCATGAGGTTCTGGCTGATTTCAGCCCGCTGAACCACTCAGACAAGCATGTGCCGAAGATGAACGGAGTCAAGTCGTATAAGGACATCACGCCCAAGGCTCTCTTCTATAACAAAGAGGAAAAAGAGCAGGTGGAGATGCTCCGCAACATTCTCTCCCAAGACCAACTCCCGGTCATTCAGGAACGTCTGAAAAGCAAGGGCATGCGCACTGGTGTCTGCATTCTGATGCACGGTCAGCCTGGCACAGGCAAGACGGCTACCGTTTATGAACTGGCCCGCCAGACAGGACGAGACATCATCCAAGTGCAAGTTACGGACTTCAAGGACAAGTACGTAGGCGAGAGCGAAGCCAAACTGAAGAAGATCTTCTCTGATTACCGCCAATACTGTACGAAGAGTGTGGTGACACCCATCCTGCTCCTGAATGAGGGCGATGCCATCCTCTCGAAACGCATCGAGAATGTGGAGCATAGCACAGAGCAGATGATGAACACGCTTCAGAACATCCTTCTGGAGGAGATGGAGAATATCCAGGGTATCATGATCGTGACTACCAACCTCACCTCCAACCTCGATGCTGCCTTCGAGCGTCGCTTCATCTTCAAAGTGAAGTTTGAAAAACCTGGCACAGAGGTGAAGGCCCATATATGGCAATCCTTGGTGGACACTCTTGACGAGGAGGATGCTGACACGTTGGCCAGGGAGTTTGATGTGACTGGTGGTGAGATTGAGAACATCGCCCGCAAAGCCACCATGCAGTTTGTGCTGACAGGTCAGGAGGTTGATACGGATATGCTGAGAAAGTTTGCAAAGCAGGAGAAGCTTGAATCGAACCGCAGAAAAATCGTTGGTTTTCAATAAATTAGTAAGATATCATAAATATGGAATACACAAAAGTACAGATTAACAACAACATCCGCAGGTTGTTGGAGGAAGGCAAAAGCAACGACGATGCCCTTGACTTCTACCTCAAGATGAACATGATTAACAACCTGAGCGACGAGCGCCCCTTCATCAGGAAGGGACCTTCGCCCTCTGAAATCCACATGAATCTGATAGGCAATGATGACATTGGCAAGGATGATTTTAAACTCGAGACGGTAAATAGGGCATCATGTCCTACACAGAGACTTGTAGTCAGATTGTCACCTGCATGCACGCTCTACGCTGAGATGTCTTATTCATCATTACAAGTCACTATCAATGAGAAGAACCTAACCTGTATGTACTTGAAGTCATACCATGCAAAGGATATCGCGCTGTGGATGATACGTCAGAAACAGAATCTTGAGCAGTACATGGAAGGGTGGGATGCCGTTTTGAACAAAGCCTACCAGAAGGCCAAAAGCAATCGCATGGCATACCTCGGGATTCGGGCTCTATTCACCGAAGCGATGAAGGACTATCCTCGTCTCAAGTATGTGATCATTGAGCAGAAACGACGGGCTAGGATCAAGGTGATGATTCCCAATACCCATCTCGGTGTTTATCTTGATGCCTGGTGGGGTTCATACAAGGAAAGTCTTCCTAAGCAGATTGAGAGTCTGAAACGGCTTCTCAATGCGCATAAAAAGAGTAACTTAACAAATTTCTTTATTTATCACTAATTCTTTATTTCATTTATACATTATTTCATTTTTACATTTTTACATTCTTACATTTTTACATTTTCCAGTATGGCAGTCATGATTAATACATCAGAGCTCAAGGAAACATTAGAGCTCACCCCATCTACACAAAACATCATGCTCGTAGGCAAGCACGGCATCGGGAAATCGGAAATCCTTACCAACTATTTTAACAGCAAGGGTATGAAGGTGGTCACATTGTTCCTAGGCCAGATGGCAGACCCGGGAGACATCATCGGCCTTCCCTCAAAGGTGGAGAGTCTGGATGCAGACGGTAACGTAACCTCACAGACCGACTTCACACCGCCGTATTGGTTTCCTGTGGACGGCAAACCGATTGTTCTCTTCCTCGACGAACTGAACCGTGCCCGTCCAGAGATCCTGCAGACGGTGATGGATTTGACCCTTAATCGTAAGTTGGCAGGCAAGGCTCTGCCCAAAGGAAGCCACGTCATCTCAGCTGTGAACGATGGCGACGAATACCAACTCACCGACCTCGATCCTGCACTCGTCAGTCGTTTCAATGTCTACGAGTTCAAACCTACCGTAGAGGAATGGCTCAGCTGGGCTGCCAGCCAGAGACTCGACGAGCGTGTCATCAACTTCATTCAGGACAACCCGACATGGCTTGACGGCGATAGTAGTGATTACAAGGGACTTGACAAGAGCGCTGATCGTCGTGCCTGGAAGAAGGTATCCGACATCATGCTCAAGGTGGATGTCATCAAGGATATTCACAAGCGCATCATTGCTGGCGTCGTGGGTCCTGCTGCGGCAGCAGCCTTCATACGAAGTGCTGAGCAGCACGATGTCATTACAGGCAAAGATCTCTTGCTGAAGTATGATAAGACCATGAAGACCGTGGAGAAGTATCAGCTGCACGAGTTTGCCATCCTCAACGAATCAGTGTTCAGATTCCTCGAGAACGCGAAGTTCAATGAACGTGAGAAGAAAGTTGTTGCCAAGAATCTCAGCCAGTATATCGACTTTCTCCGCACGAACAAGAAGAAGGAAGCTCTTGCCAACTTTACGAGCATTTTCGAGAAGGGTTCATATGAGCAGGCTATCGTATTCATGGTCGTGAATGCCACTGAGGTATACGATATGCTCAATAAGTTTGTGGAGGAACTATAGCATGTTAGAGCGAATATCAAAGATTACTGAACGCTGGTTTCTCAGCGAGGAGGCCCTGTTCGCTGTCTTCTGCACCCATCGGATGGCAGAGAACAGTGGCATGGCGTGTCATGTCCGTGTAGGAAAGGGCGTCATTGAGGTTAACCCAGACCTGTGTGAAGACATTAGTGACAAGGAACTGGAGGAGCGGCTCCGTGTTGAGGTCATCCGCATCCTGCTGAAGCATCCCTACGATCGTCAGCCAGATGGTTGCAGCATCACGGCAAGGGCATTGGGAAGCAACTGCGTCATTGGAGATTCCTATCGTCTTCAAAGGGTTGAGATGGAGAAGCCTGCCGATTTCAGGCTGCCCTCCAACGGGCATTTCGAGTTCTATGCCCGCTGCATACAGAAACTTCTTCAGAAGATGGGGCAGGGCCAGTCGGATGGAGATTCTGGTGCTGATGGTCAGCAGGGCGAAAGCGGCTTTGGAAAGGAATATGCCGACATCGCCGCCAACTGGCAGCAAGATGAACTGATGGCAGCACAGGTGAACGAAATAATCCAGAATGTTAAGTCATGGGGCTCGCTACCGGGAAAGTTGGTGGAAGAAATCATGGCTTCCACGAAGGCAAGGGTTGACTATCGCAAGATCCTGGCAGGATTCCGAGCAACCATCCTGTCTGAAAAGCGCAAACTGACACGCATGCGTCCCAATCGTCGCTCAGGCTTTGATGCGATGGGCAGCCGTTATGATTTCACAACGCGCATGATGATTGGCGTGGACTGTAGTGGGAGCATCTCAACTGATGACCTCAGGAACTTCTACTCCACCATCAACCGCTTCTTCCAGTACGGCATACAGCAGATTGATGTCGTACAGTTCGATACAGAGTTGGGCGAAGTGCAGACACTGCTCAAAGCATCGGAAAACATCAAGGTCACAGGGCGTGGCGGTACATGTTTTCAGCCCTTCATCGACTTTGTGGCCGAGCATCCTGAATATGATGGTGCTCTCATCTATACGGATGGCTATGCGTCTCAGCCAACCATACCAGCCAATATGCGTACGCCCCTTTGCTGGGTGCTCCGCTCAGAGAAGGAGTTGAAAGAGCATGAACAGTGGATGCGCAAAAGCGGCAGGGTATGTGTTATTGAAACTCCTTGAGACATGTCTGTTAAGCAGATCTCATCTGAGGAATTTTAAGAATTCGAAGGCATCGGCAGGGAGGGTATAGTCTAACTTGCCGGTGTCGCGGAGTTCCATCAGTAGGCGACCTAAGAGGCTGGGCCCGACATATTCGTTACCAACGAGGTTCACGCCCCAGGAGTCGGCATCCTTATGCTTACGGGCATTGCGGGCTGTTTCGTCCTCTACGATGAAGAGCCCTTTGCTTCGCTCCAGTTCCTTGCGGAATGCTTCGCATTGCTCGTATTTGGTCTGGAGACAGAACTTCATGGCATCGACCACCATCTCGCCCCAATCATCCCGTATCCATTCGGGATGTTGGCGATAGATGGGCTTCATGTGCATCTTAATATTCATTCCTGCCTTTACGGCGTATTCGCTCTTAATACCTTCTTTGGCATCGGTAGTAGCACGGAACTTCATGAGGTGGAACAGGCGTTCGGTGCAGTCGATGGTTACGCCTTCGACAACGATAGGTGCTTGATAGAAATTACCCAGTATGCCCCATTCTTCACTCGTCTTGCGGATACAGGCGCATTGGTCTGCCGGGTATCTCTGAATGTCGCTGTATTGGGGATAGTATTGTTTGATCTGTTCGTGTAAACTCATGAGTATGTCGGATTAAAAACTATCAAGTGGTACTTCTTTCTGGGAGCCTTCAACGAGTTCTGGCTTCTTAGTCTTTTTGTCTATGGCCAGTTCAACTTTCTCGATCTTCTGGATGCGAATAACGTCTGGCTTCATGACGATGACATCGTAGTGAACAACTGGTTTGTCCCAAATGAAAGGTACTTTATTGTATATTACTCCTATGCTAACTAGGAACTCAGCTGCAGCTATCTCGTCGGTAGGGGTTAACTTCTCGTTTTTCTTCTTACCAGACAAAGTCTTGGCAATGAATTTTCGGAATAGTTTACCATCTGCTGTGTCTTCATGAGGAATGGATTTTCCTAACTTTTCCTCAGCACGTTTGACAATTGTAGGGCTAACTGCTTCCTTGAACTCGATGTGATTGTCAGCAGTGAGATTTGGGATTTCAACTGTGTACACATAGAATTCTGTTGACCCAGGGCGCTTACAAGAATAGTGAGCAGCGCGCTTATAGCCAGTTGTCAGATAGAAACCCGCCCCATGTTTGATTTTGTTGTCACCTTCGAGGACATGTTTGATGTCGAACTTCTTGAATAGCACAGATGTGCCGTGATAGAATGATTCCATATTTGCAATTACTGATTAATACTTACTATTCCATTCGTCGAGAATCTCGCGCAGTTCGAGGGGAAGTGTCTCATAACAGCCTTTGGCGATGTTTTCGGGAACAGGCATCGTGGCAGCAGCGATGTTGCCAGCCATACCGGCCATCGTGTCTGTGTCGCCACCAAGAGAGATGGCACGGACGACGGTATCCATGAAGTCTGTTCCTTCGAGGAAACAGATGATGGATTCGGGCACGCTCTTGTCGCAGGTGGTCTCGAACTGATAGTCTGGGCGGATCTCGTTAGTGGTTCTGTTGAGGTTGTAGCCGAAGGTCTCTTCTATATAGGATTTGATGTCGGCTTTTGATGTTCCTGTCCTATTCAGATAGACGGCTGCGGCAATGGCCTGCGCACCACGAATACCTTCTTCGGAGTTGTGGGTGACTTCGGCTGTAGTCTTGGCGAGAGCCAGACATTCTTCGAGCGACTTGGCATACCAGGCTACTGGTGAGACGCGCATGGCACAACCATTGGTGGGAGCACCATAGGGTTCACGGCAATCGGAAACAACCCATTCCCTGAACATTCTTCCATAAGTTTTGTGCTTATAGCGAGTAGCAAAATGCTTGAAGAGGTCGATGAGCGTCTCTTTATCGTGCTTGGGAGAGGTCATCAGCCATTTCGCAACTGCCATAGAGAGAATCGTGTCGTCGGAGTAACACATGCTCATCAGCACTTTCTTGAAATTCTTGGCTGTCACACGCTTCACTTTCGCCTTGTCTTTTTCAAGTTCGTATTTGGAGCCCAGGACGTCACCACAGATACCACCGATGATGCCTTTCAGAGGAAGGTTCTTGGGCAGGGAAGGAGATACGGCTGTGACGCTGATACGTCCATCAGATTCTCTGCTGAAACGAAGCGTCTGACCCAACCAATTGATGTAGGCACTGTTGAGCAAATCCACACTGATGTCGGCAAACGAGCAGTTGGCACCATGCTGGCGGGCTTGTTCTGCTTCGATCCATTTCTTCCATTCGGCAACCCAAGGCGCAGGCTTCTTCGTAAAATCGAATTTCCTGATTTCGCCAATCTTGAAGCGATGGTTGATATAACTGGCTTTGATACTATCGGGTACTCCCAGGTATGATTCAACACAGGTCTCCTGATCTTTCTTTGCTTCTCGGCTATCATCGAAGGCGGCCAACAAGAAGGGGGATTCGGTATTGGGGAACTGTATGCCAAGGATGTCAACACCTCCCTGATTAGCAGAGGCCAATTCCCATCGTTCGCTTGTTACGGGCTGACTCTTGATATCGTTGGTCAGGGAGAGTGGAGCGAAGCGTTTGAAGTCTTCTTTGAATTCCACACGGTTGATGGGGGCTTCTTTCTGAATCTTTCCGTAGTTCGCAGGATCGTTGGGATTGACACCCAGATGTTTCTCACCCAGATCGGCAATAAAGCGATTGGCTTTATAGAGCAGGTCGAGAGAGGCCAACGGACTGGTAAGGTCAGTACGGATTACGACAATAGGAGTCTGGGGAGGCATGAATTTGATCAAGTTCTTGCAGATCTCTTCTTCACGAGGTGTGACAAGCAGGATAAGGGCCACATCGTTATGAGGATGCGCATCGCTCTTCACGAAGTTGGAGATGGAGAGAAAACGTCCGTGACAGATGTTGCGGTAGTCGGTAGGCATACAGGCAACCAGTCCGGCTTCTGCCATATCGCTCTCAATATTAAATGCCACGGGTTTGCCAAATGAACCATAACACACATGGAAATGACGAATCTCACTGAGGGCTGGAGCAGACTTGGAATCTGGGCTGCTAACAGTGCGATAGGTGTAATTATCTTCAGGCTTCTGAGAGAGAGCCAATTTGCTGACGATGTCTGCATCGCCCGTAAAGGCTTTGTATAGCAAGGCGAAGTTGGTGATGACATTGGGGATGCTGATGAACCCATCAGGGAACTCAAAGCCCAGTTTGCAAGTAGACAACATGTGGAAGTGCTGCTTGTTAATCGACTCGGCTCTCTTCTTGAAGGCTTTCACATCGATATTGCCACCGCCTTTACTGACCAGAAGGAGTTTGGAGTTCTGCATGGCGGTATCCGATACAGAGTGGGTGTCATAGCACGACATGGCTTTGCCGATGGAGCAGTTCGAACTATAGAGCAGGGCTGCATACTCAGCAGGGGGAATGGAACCACCCTGACCTGTAGCGATCATCGGGCGTTTCGGTTCTGTCATCAGGAAGTCTCTCAGTTCGGATACACCAGTTTTCTCTGCTTGTTCCAGATAGCGTCTGGTATCATCAAGCATCTCGCTCATCAATGGTTTGCTACCTTTCATATTATTGCGTTTAATTATTCAAATCTTCCAAATATCTGGTAGAAGGGAGCAAAGTCGCCCTCTTCCTCAACCTTTTTACGAGGTGTAACCTTACCCTCCAGCATCGCAAAGACAATCGTGTGGAACTTGCCACCAAACTCTTCCTCGTCAAGCACCTGCTTGAAGAAACGGGCAACGAGTTCAGGTTTGAGTTGGAACACGCCACAACCGAAAGCACCAAGGACAAGGGAGTCGTGACCATTGAGCAAGGCAATGCGGTAAATGGTGCGGATCTTGTCGAACATGACTTGTTTGCCTTCTGGAGTGAAGCCACCATCGGCAGAACAATATTCCAGATTGTTGGTCTTATGACCAGGTCGGAAATTAAGGGCTGCCAGAGAGATGATGGATGTCTGATAGGGTTCTTCGCGAAGCGCGAAACCTGTCTCCTGATTGTCTCGGAACACCGTGACACCGGGTGAGTAGATACCACCGAAATGGATGTCCATAGGGTAGGCACTAACGGGACGCAGCGGGACACCAGCCTTGCCTGCCCACGTCTTATTATAATATTGGTATAAGGTCAGCGAGAGGGTAGAAGCCCGACAAAGACTCTCCTCCTGTGCACCTGAACCACTGTTATACATACCACAGGCATGATAGGCATCAGCCAGATTCAGAACGGCAGGATTCAGACCACGGTCGATCAGGAATTTTGTGACGACCAGACAGTCTTCGTTGGCACAGCCTGTTTGGGTGGTCGCATAACGGGCGGGTATCTCTGCTGCAGAGACTGCCTCACGATAGACCTGAGTGGCATCAAGTAGCTGTTGACGGCTTCCAATCAAGTCGATGATCTTACCTGATGGCGATTCATACTTCCAAGCATTGAAAATAGCCAGATTATGCTTATAAACTTCAGTGCGAATAGCGCTGAAGACAAAACGACCTCCT
>Ga0310695_10001379_pt1 | contig 57902 bp, 51 predicted proteins | sample RumenRJG_04DNA_FD_203882 | JGI IMG/M metagenome (GOLD analysis project Ga0310695, IMG submission 203882) | Bovine rumen microbial communities from Lethbridge, Alberta, Canada - RJG_04 (v2) (version 2) | ecosystem: Host-associated > Mammals > Digestive system > Stomach > Rumen | place: Canada...
AGCGGCACTAATCCACAGTATCTCTTACATTATAGCACATAGTCCTTGGATTGGACTAAATAACTACTACTATATAATACAAAGGAGAGAGCTACACCAGCCTTTACTTTCCAACACGTCGCAACAAACGAGCTGAACCTATCCATAAAACCGAAGCGGTCACTCGCACACTATATTATTTAGCATAAATTGGCAGCTTTTGTTTAAGTATTGACATTTTTACTGTTTTGTTGTATTATATACTAAATATGTAAACACATTTCTGATTTATTGGTGCAAATAATGATATTACGGCTTAGTGCTGTATTAATCGGCATTTGTACTTAAATATTTATGTTTATTTTTATAGGTGAAGAATATGTCTAAGCTTAATTTGATACTTGTGGCTATTCTTGTTGCTGCTGTTTTATGTTTTTCGGCGTGCGGCGGTAACAAAGACGCTCAATCAAGCAATTCGCAGAGCAGCACAGAGCAGTCGGTATCCGAATCACAGACAACGGTTTCATCAACAGGCGCTTCTTCCGCTGAGAGTAACTCGGAAAATTCTGTAAATAAAGAATCAAATAATAACTCTAAAAACGATTCCAATTCAAATCAAAATAACGCAGGCGGCAGTAAATCCGCCAACGGTGACGGCAGCAGCGCTTCACAGGTAAATGGCGCAAGCTCGTCTGCTCAGAAAAACGCTGAAAATAACCCACAAGAGAGCGTTAAGCAGGGAACAGAGAGCAAAACAAGTCAGAAGGAGAACAGCAATAGTTCAAAATCCGGCTCTTCTAATCAGGATTCTGCCGCAAAGTCCGGTTCGGGAGACAGAGATAACGCAGAGGTGAATTTCGATGACCTTTAAAATACGCAAAATCACATTGGCATTGATTAGCGCCGCAGCTTTGTTTTTATTCGGTACTGTTACAGCTTTTGCAGGAAATACGCTTGCGGAAAGCAACAGTAATTCCGAAGGATACATACTCGGTGACGCTAACGGCGACGGTTATGTTACCATCAGCGACGCAACAAGTATTCAGATGTTTATTGTTGAGCTTCCCGTGGGGGATGATTTTTCGGAATATGCCGCAGATGTTGACGGTGACGGTGAAATTAAGTTTGAAGACGCTGTGACTATTCAAAAATGGGTAGCTGAGATTGAATTATCGTATTCAATCGGAGAATTCATTGAGTTTCCGGTTGCGACTACTGCTCAACCTACCACCGAAGCGCCCACACAACCACCGACAGATGACGACGGATGGGGACGTATTATTTTTCAACCATAAGATTTATGAGTGTAATTAATGAAACCTGTATAAGGACGTGTATTGACGCCCTTGCTTTGATGCGGCTGTGTTTGCGTTGCAGGCAAACACAGCTATACGTTTTTTTGGAGGATAATATGAAACAGACGTTTTCGCTGAAAAATTTGATTACTGTACTAACGGGATTAATGTTTGCGGTATATGCGGCGTATAATGTTTTTGTTATAATCAGAGGACGAAGCTATTTGCCTGCAATCGGTCTTGTAATTCTTGCAGCTGTGGCGGTGTTGTTCGCAATCCTTTCCGCCTATTTGTTTACGTCGCTGATTGTGTCCGAGGATATCCGCTTTTTAATGCTCAGAAGCACAATGTTTATTGTATCTCTGTTCTTTATATTTGTGCTAAAGCTCCGTATGGTAGTGAAGGTTATTGATTTTTTTGACGTTTCACACCCCGAAACTATTTTGTACTGCTGCGCGTACTTTTTTACGCTTGCAGCTATGGTAATATTGTTCCTATACTACACATTTTTTCTCAGAAGGCTTCCGCTCTTTCCGAGGGCAGTTGTTTTTCTTCCGTTAATTGCTTTGATTTTATTTGCACTTAGTTTGATTATTGAGATTATACTTTTCTTTGCATACAGAATGTTGTTGGAGGACAGCGTGCTGAGAACAGTGGTAATCCGTCCGGTGTTCTATCTCGGATTTATCGGCTTGTCGGCTCACTTCCTGTTTCCTCCCGAAATTGTAGATGAATAAAAATTAATTTAGGTGATAAAATGAAACTCAACGATGAATTTTTGGTTCATAAAATCAGCGGTGAAACCCTTTTGGTGCCGACAGCTCAGGCGCCGTTTCACGGCTTGGGACAGGGCAACGATACCGTCTATGTTATTTTGGACTGTCTGAAAAACGATACTACCGAGGAAAAAATTGTCGACGCGCTTGCCGAAAAATACGACGGCAGCCGCGACGAAATGGCAGAGGACGTCCGCTCGGTAATTTCTAAACTAAGGAAAATCGGAGCAATAGTCGAATAAATAATTAATTGCTTTTTGGCAAAAACAGGACTACTTGATATGGCAGATTATTTTAAAACAGCTGAAACGCTAATTTATCTTATCTCTTGTGCGGTAAATAAAAAGAAATGTGAGCTTAAGCCCGGTGAAATTGATTTTGACGGGCTTTATTTGCTTGCGAAAAGACACTTTTTATGCGCGGCTGTTTCTTTTGCACTCGAAAGCGCCGGAATAGAGGAGCGCCGTTTTACTCAGGCAAGGCTTAAATCAATGCGCAAGCTCGGGCTGTTTGACATTGAACGCGGCAAAATCTGTGAAAAATTAAACGAAGCAGGCATTTGGTATTTGCCGCTCAAGGGGATTGTTATAAAGGACTTTTACCCTGAATTCGGAATGCGCGAAATGTCCGACAACGATATTCTCTGCGACGCCTCAAAAATGGCGCAGGTCAGGGAGATTATGGAAGCGTTTGGCTACGAATGTGAAGAATACGGCTTAACTAATCACGATAATTATAAAAAACTGCCTACGCTTGAATTTGAAATGCACCGTTTGCTCTTTGAAAAGGACACAGTTCCCGAATTTGACGCTTACTATGAGAATATTATTGAAAAAGCGGTGCGCAAAGAAAACTGCGAATACGCATTAACCGACGAGGATTTTTACATCTATATTTTAGCGCATACATATAAACATTTTACCTACAGCGGCACAGGACTTCGCCCTTTGCTTGATATCTATGTATATCTGAAATCGCATACCGAGCTTGATTTTGACTATATCCGCCGTGAGCTTGAGATACTCAAAATCGAAAAATTTGAACGCAAATCCCGTGAGCTATCATTAAAACTATTCGGTTTTCAACCGCTCAGCGGCGAAGATACCGAGCTGCTCTCGGAGTTTTTGTATTCATCTCTTTACGGCTCGGTCGCTCAGGGGGAGTATAACGGCTTAACCCGAAGTCTTGACGGCAAAGACACAAAAGGCGCAAAGACCAAGTACCTGCTCGACAGAACCTTTATAAGCGGCAAGGCGCTTGAAGACCGGTATCCGTTTTTTGCGCGTCACAAGCTTCTGCTTCCGGTGTTGTATATATACCGTCCGGTTAGGGGTATAATTAAACGTCCCAAGTATATTCTGCGCGAAGTTAAGAAAGTAATAAAATACAAGTCACCGAAAAATAGATTGTAAAAAATCAATATTTATCAGTTTATCGACTGATAATCTGCAAAAAAATTAAAGAAATTTGTCGAATTTACCAATAAATCTATTGACTTATTTAAAATTGATTGATATGATAATATATGTAATATGTATAAAGCCGAAAGTCGGCAGTGTGTGTATTATACAAATTTTTACCGGAGAGGTGTATTTATGAACGTACTATTCATCATTTTAGGTATCTTAATGGTAATTGGCGGATTTTCATGTATGTTTACTCCCGTACTTACCTTTATGAGCACCGGCTATTTCCTTATCATCCTGGTTACCGTTTACGGTGTATTCGGCATCATTAACGCAATAAGATTTAAAAGATTCGGAATTGGCTTTGTATTCAGCATTTTGAGTGTATTGCTCGGTATCGCTTCTTTCTGCGTACCCAATATGTTCCTGCTCGCAAGCGGTCTTATGCTTTACATCGTTGCAGGTTGGTTCGTTGTTATGGGTATTGTTGATATCTATACTTCAATCGCAATCACAAGAAAAGCTATCCCCACAGGACTTTGGATTTTACAGCTAATCCTCGGAATTATCGCAATCCTGATTGGTATTTACTCATTCTTCCGTCCTGCTGCTCTTGCAATTACAGAGGGCGTACTGATTGGTATCTTCTTCATCGAGACAGGTCTCTCAATGATGTTCCTGCCCGCAATCAGAAGAAATTAATAATTCTTAGCTTTAACGCGCGGCGGCTCCGGCTGCCGCGTAATTTTTTTGCCTATAAAAACGTAAATATAAAAAATCACGCAGACTATTAAGCCTGCGTGTTGTTTTGTTTATTTGATTTTTGTTTTTGTTTAATGGGGATTTGAACCAGAATAATAGCCGCGAACATCACCGCGCAGCCTATCAGCTCGCGCACGCTCATTTGCTCGTTCAGGAACACCGCGCCTGCAATTACGGCAAAGACCGATTCAAGGCTCATCAGCAGCGAGGCAACCGTCGGGTCGGTAAACCTCTGCGCGACGATTTGAAGCGTGTAGCCGACTCCGCCCGAAATTATTCCGCAGTAAAGAATCGGCACAGCCGCCGAGATAATCTTATCAACACTCGGCGTTTCCATAATAAACGCCGCTATCCACGACACAGCCGCCGCGGTGACAAACTGCATTGCCGACAGCTTAACAGGGTTGCATTTTTCAACAAAACGGTCGCAGCACAGGATGTGTCCGCTGAACATAAACGCGCAAATTACAACGTAGGTATCGCCCTGCGAAAGGCTGAAACCGCCGTTCATACACAGCAGGTACATTCCGAAAATGCCCATAAGTACGGCAATCCACACCGTAAACGGACTGCGCTTTCTGAATATTATAAGGTTGAGTATGGGGACAATCAGCATATACAGCGCGGTGATGAACCCTGCCTTGCCTGCGGTGGTATAAACCAGTCCGATTTGCTGAAATATACTTCCCGCGGCGAGGAATATTCCGCAGAGTATTCCGCCGATAACCGTGTTTTTATGCCTTGCTTTTTTTATTTCCTCACTGTAGGAGGGAGCAGAGTCCTTAAAAAACAGCGATACAATGCCTATCGCGGCAGCCGCCAAGGTCATTCTTGACGCGCTGAACGTGAGCGGTTCAATCTGCTCCATTCCCGTCCGCTGAAAAACAAACGCCGTACCCCAAATAACTGCCGTCAAAACCAGCAGTAAGCTTCCGAGTAATTTTTTCTTATCCATTTTTTTATTATACCATAGCTGTCAAAATATGTCTATCTGTTTTTATTTTAGCCGATTATTAAGGCTGATTGGTGATTTTATTAAAAAATTGTATCAATTTATTAAAAAAGGTTGTTTTTATTCACAATATTTGTTATATTATAATAGTAAGAAAATTGTTTTTATAAGAGGAGGAATGTAGAATATGGAAACAATGTATATTTTCGTCGGTGTAATTGCGCTTGTCTGCGTTCTCGGCTTTTTCAACGAGAAGGTTACCAAGCTCACCTACGAAATAGCTCTTATGCTGTTTGCGACGATTCTGGGTGTTCTTGTGCTGGTAGGCACAATCGTGTTCAGCGACACCCCTGTCGGAAACATTATGAAAGAAGTACAGAGCTTCGACATCCATGATTTTCTGATGCACGGAGTGCTGTGCTTTATGCTGTTTGCCGGCTCATGTAATATGAAGCTTAAGGACTTCAAGGAAATGGCAAGACAGGTAACGGTGCTCTCGCTTGTGTGCACCCTGCTTGGAGCAGGTTTTTACGGACTGCTCATCTACGGCGCAAGTATGATTTTCAACTTAAATCTCTCACTGCCCGTATGTCTTATGTTCGGCAGCATTATCGCCCCGACCGACCCGATCGCGGCTACGGGAATTTTGAGCAAATTCGGTCTGCCGAGGAAAACCTCGTTCCTTATTCAGGGCGAGTCGCTCTTTAACGACGGTATCGGCGTAGCGCTGTTCGTATGCTTCTCGGGTATGGTTAAAGCCTCGGGTTCATCGGACCAGAGCTTCCTCGGCGTAATGTTCAGAGAGGTTATCGGCGCTGTTGTTGTAGGTATTGTTGTAACGGTAGTCTGCTTCCTGATGTATCGCTTCAGCAAGCATAAATTCCTCAAAATCTTCATCAGCCTGCTCACCGTTTCGCTCGCTTATTCACTTTGCGAGGTGTTCCACTTCTCGGGCGCGATTGCGTCGGTAATCTGCGGAATTCTGTTCTCGGAGCTCCGTTCAAGATTTTGCGAGAACGAGGAAAAGGAACACGCGGAAATTTTCGATTCGTTCTGGGAAACCCTCGACGTTTTCCTCAACTCACTGCTTTATATCCTGCTCGGTCTGTCGTTTATAAGCATTATGAGAATGGAGCATGTACTCCTGCTCTCGGCAATCGCGATTATCGCAAACCTGATTTCACGTTCAAGCAGTCTTGCGATTTCATCGCTGTTTATGGGTAAAATCCCCGACAACTTCACCCGCGGCGGCTTTATAACGCTGTTCACGTGGGGAGGACTAAGGGGCGGTCTTTCGGTAGCGCTTGCGATGAGCACAAAGGATATGGTGCCTGAGAACATTTACTTTATCATTCTCGGCTGTACCTACGCCGTAGTATTCTTCACAACGGTAATTCAGGGACTTACCATGAAGCCCGTTTATAAGAGAATCAGCAAAAACCGCACGGCTTAACAGTTATTTAGACAAAACACAACGCGCCTTGCTTAACAGCAGGGCGCGTTTTAGCTTGCCTGAAATTTTAATTAGAATTCTCCGCCGAGCTTTTCGAGCGAATCAATAACAACCGCGCAATTCGGTTTAACGTTCTGCATAACGAATTTCATCTGGTTTTCGGGAATCGCCACACAGCCGCCGGTGTAGGGTTTGTTAGGACCTAAGCAGTGCAGGAAAATCGCTGAGCCTGCGTCTGTTTTGCAATCTGAATTGTAGCTGATGTTCAGGCAGTACTGATACTGTCTGGTGTAGTCGATGATGTGCTCAGAGCTGTCCTTGTCAAGATTTGGGTAGTCCTTTATGCTGACCATCTTGTTGTACTGCATTCCTTCGCGTACATCGCCCGACCAGTAGGTGTTATCGTCAACCTTGGTGTAGGGGATAGAGCAGCCCGGGTCGCTTGCAATTCCGAACGCCGCGTTAAAGCCGAAGGTTCCTACAGGAGTTTTGCCGTCGCCTTCCTTTGTCTTTCCGAGTCCGTTTTTGCCGATATAGCCGGGAGTTGACATAACCATCTGCCACTTGCCGTCCTTATCCTTTTCGTGCAGCGATACCCAAGCGGTTGTCTTTTCGTGAGCGGCTACAACAAAAAGCTGATCGGCACTTTTGGCGGCGTCAAGCTTTGTCACCCATTCGGGAGATTCACCGAGCATCGCGGTTGTTGCAATGTCCGCGGCAGAGGCTTCTGTTGCTGTTTCTGTTGCGGATTGAGCGGCGGTTTCACCTGTCTTTGATGACGCCTGCTCCTTTGCGCAGCCCGTAAGAGCGGCGGCTGAGGTTAACGCGGTAATCGCGGCGAGTGATAACGCGAGGATTTTGCCTTTGATTGATATTTTTTTCATGATGTTGACTCCTTATTTTTTATTGTAATCTAATTATATCATATAGACTATAACAAAACCATTACAAATACAATTATAAGTATTAAAATAGGCGCCGTTACAAAACAGCGCCGCAAAATTATTAAATCCAAAAACGGTTTCTTATATATCCTTCAATCTTATCGTAGTTTTTGGCGACAACTATAACTCCGCCGACAACTACGCCTGTAATAATGAGATTTCTGATTATTTTTCTTCTGATTTTTTTAACGATTGTCTTTTTGAACTTGTCCTCAATAGCCTGTTCAACAATTTCCTTTATTTTTACCTGAGCGTCATAGCTCAAATCCGCCTTAACGTCGTTTCCAAACATCGGTAATTCCTCCTAAATTTTTATTAGCTTGCATTGTCAGTATTCGGCAAACTTCATCATTTATATGCTATCATAAAAGTATAATTTAGTCAAGATTACAGAGAAAGATTTTAGTTATTACTAAAGATTATTCAATATTGAATTTTTTTCTGAAGCCGGTCATGGTGATGATGGTATCGACGTTTTTGTTGAGGTTTTTGAGCACGAGACCGCCCTTCTGCTCCATCTTGCGGTGAGCGACCAGAATAACGCGCAGTCCTGCCGAGGAAATGTACTCGGTTTTCGCAAGGTCAAAAATCATCTTGTCGCATTTTTCGGAGTATTCCTCAAATGTCTGCTCAAACTGCGGCGCGGTTAGGGTATCAACCTTGCCCTCAACAGCTAAAGTGCATACATTACCTTCTAAATTTGCGTTAATATTCATATATAGCTCTCCTTTTCTCAAACATTCTCCTGAATATTTTTTATTATTTTTAAGATGTTTTTATTGTCTTTGCGTTCGTATGAATAATCGTCGGCCATGGAAAATGTTATGAACCTTCCAAGTCCGCCGACGGCGTTTTCGGAATCGTAATCCTCAATGTCGATGACGTTTTCTCCCTGATTAAACGGAATTCCGCTGTCCTCAAAGGTCATTGTGACCTTGCCGTTTTCGTTTTCGATAATCACGTCAACCTCTCCTGTCGTTTCGGGATAGGAGTACGAGCAGATGTTAACGAAAATTTCCTCAGCGATAATGTTGAGCTGAACGCGCATTTCTTCGCTTAAATCAAGTGCTGAAATTTTATCCTCAATCTTTACGAGGTTTTCGGTTTTCGCTTCAAGGTGCAGGCGGTTTCTGCTCTCGGAATTTATTTGAAGCGCCAGCATTGTTACGTCGTCAAACTGCTCCGCACCGTTTACAAAGGCTTTAATCTCATCGTTAACGGCGTTTACAACACCTTTTGCGCCTGAGCTTTTGCTTTCAAGCAAAATTCTTTCGAGCGTTTCCTCTCCGAAAAATCCGCCGTCCCTGTTCTGTGCGTCGGTAACGCCGTCAGTGTACAAAAACAGCATATCTCCGTTGTTTAGCTTAATTTCAAATTCGGGATAAGCTTCATCCTCAAACACACCTGCCGCCGAGCCGATTTCGTCATCGAGCTTAATCAGCGTATCCGAGATGATATACGGAACATTGTGACCTGCGTTTGAGTAGGTCAGCACCTTTGTTTTCGGGTTGTAAATCGCCGCAAAGGTCGTGATAAACATCAGGTTCGGGTTGTGCTTTGCGAGGCTGTTGTTGTACTCGTAAAGGATTTTGGACGGTGAATAGCTGAGCTTTGCATACTGGTGAAGCATCGTGACAGCCCTCGCCATAAACAGTGCCGCCGTAACGCCCTTGTCCGAAACATCGGCAATTGACACAAAAATGTTGCCGTTGTCGAGCGCGCAGTAATCGTACAAATCTCCGCCGACAATCCTTGCCGCAACCATAGAGGCGTTGATTGTGACGTTTTCATTTTCAAAATCGGGCTTTTCCAAAAGTCCGCGCTGAATGTTTTTTGCGATGTTCAGCTCGGCTTTTTGACGGTTAAGCTCCGAAAGGTCGGTAATAAAACGGTCGATATCCTCCGCCATATTGTTGAACGAGTTGGACATTTCCGCAATTTCGTCCTTGCCCTTAACAGGCAGCTTTTCAAAAAACGCGCCCTTCTGCGAGACAAAGTTTTTCATTCTGCCGCTTATTCTTTTCAGCGGTTTTGAAACCCTGAAATACAGGACAATTCCCGTCAGTATTAAAATTACAATGGTAGCGGCGACAATCGTTGCCGCTAAGTTGAGATATTTCTGGTTGAAGTTTGCCAATACACTTTTAATCGAAATCTCGGCGCATACCATGCTTTTAATCTCGTTTACAGTGATTTGCTTTGCTTTTGACCAGTGCTTTTTGACCGGTGTATAGCAAATCAGCGTATCGTCATACTCGTTTTGTTCGTGTATAACAACACATTCCTCGCCGTTCATAACTCTGATTTGCTCGTCTCTCAGCACTCCCTTGGCAAGATACCCCGAATAACGGTGGTTAATATATTCTTCCGAGGCGTTTCCGCCCCAGCCCCTTGCGAGGTACAATTCATCTTTCGTCTCGATATCCGGCTTAAGTACATATAAATATGTTATGCCCAAGCCGCTGCAGACGCCGTTAAGGTAATCCTCGCAGCCGATAAAGTCATTCAAGTCATCAGGATCGTAGGTTTCAAGCGCGAGTGCCGACGACGACGCGGCAAATTTAATGTCTTCCGTTGAGTCTTTAATCGTGTGGTCGTAGGTGTACTGATACAAAAATATAAGTACGCCGGTCTCGGCAAGCGTTAAAACTATGGTTAAACCTAAAATAATTTTCCAAAATACAGAGTGTCTCATAAAGATATACTCCTTTTGACCTTTTAATAAAATAATTATACATCAAAAAACAACAAATGTCACTAAATATTTTATGATGAAAAAACAACAACTCCGCCGTAAAAGCGGAGTTGTAATTTCAGTGTTTGTCAGGTCTTTTGAATTTTGCTTTGCCGTAGGCGAAAATCATTAAGAACACCTCGGTAAACAGAATTGTTCCGATTTTGCAGCCTATGCCTTTTCCGAAGCAGTCGCACAGCTTAATTGCGTAAATCACCTCGGAAAGCGCGGTGATAACGATGGTCGGCACGGCGAAAATCAAACCGAAAACAGGTGGAATACCGTGGAATACTTCGAGCACAATCTCGGTAATCCAGCAAAAAATTTCAAGTATAAACCAGACGTGGCTCATTCCCACAACGTGATGGGCGACAAAGACATTGTAAAACGGTATCAGCGCCTTCCACCACTTTTCGCCTGCTTTTGTCATCAGCTTAAACTGAGCGACGGCGTAAAGTATATAAAATGCAAGTAAGCAGATTAGTATTATAATCGCAACCGGAGATGTAAAATCAATCCGCATTTCAAAACCTCCCGAATTTTCATTCAATAATGATTATACATTTTTATGTGTAAAAACGCAAGTTACATATTCTTAATTAATTGAAAACGCCGTTTTGCTTATCTTCTAAAGCCTGCCGCTTTAATAACAGAGTTGAATTATTGAATAATATATATAAAGGAAAGTAAAAAATCTTTTCGTGTATATTGACATTTTAATAATAAAAAAGTATAATAGTGACAATCAAAATTGCCCTCTTTTTTGGCGCTCGCCGCCGTAAAGCGCAGAAGAAATTACCCACTCGGGGAAGAAGAGCAATCTTCTTCCTTTTTTTACGTAAATTGAGCTTTTAGGGCAGAAAATATTGATTATTTCATCATTAGGAGGTGAATTGTTTGCAGGATATGATTAAAAGAATCGTCGAGGCCGACGCAGAAGCCCAGGCGCTTGAACAAGCCAACAAAAAGGCTGCCGAGGAAGAGCGGCGGAGGATTGATGAGGAAGCTGCGGCGATTTATCAAAAATACATGGACAACGCCAAGGAGGAAATCTCCAAAAGCGAAGCCTATCTTGAAAAGCGGACCGACCGAAAGTTCAGGGATATTTCCGTTAAGCAGGAATCATCGCTGATTAAGCTTAAGGCGGACTACGAACAAAACCGCGACAGATGGGTGGATGAAATCGTCAGCCGCGTAATCGGCTGATAAACACAGGGAGGTGATTGTATGTCCACCACTTCCTACGCTGTACTCGCCAAGGCGAGGTCAAAATACAGCAGATTTTTGAGCGACCGCGATTACTCGGGACTTTTAGCGTGCCAAAGCGTGCCCGAGGTTATGGTGTATCTTAAATCACATACCCACTTTGCCTCGGTGCTTTCCGAAATTAACGAGCGCGACGTTCACCGCGGACGGCTCGAACAGCTCTTGCGGCAGTACCTTTTTAACGAGTTCGACTCGCTATGCCGCTACGATTCAAGCGTAAGCGCAGGCTTTTCGCGGTATGTTGTTGAGAAAACCGAGGTCGAGCAGATTGTAAGATACCTTATTTTGCTCAACTCAAACTCAACCGAGAAGTTTATTTTTCAGTTTCCGTCGTTTTTGTCAAAGCATACCGAGCTCGATATGGTGCAGCTTGCCAAGGCTGAAAGCTACGACGACTTTCTTCAAGCGCTCAGCCGCACGCCTTATTACGACATTGTAAAGGTATACAAGCCCGACTCAAAGGGTATGCTTCCGGTTTCTACCATTGAAAACCGGCTGTACGGATACATTCTTAAAAATATGCTGGAGCTTATTAAAAAGAAAACCAAGGGCAGTGAACGCACCGAGCTCGAGTCGATGTTCCGCACAATGAACGATTACAGTATTTTTTCAAGAATTCTGAGATTGAAAAAATATTATAACCTTCCGCCCGAGGTAATCAGAGCCAATATGCTGCCTGAGTTCAGCTCACTGAGCCCAAGGCTGATTGACCGTATGTGTCAGGCGGAGTCCTCGGCAGAGGTGTTCCAAATTATGCAGAGCACAGGCTGCGGAAGATTAATCGGCAAAATCGGCTACAATCACGCAAGCGACATCAGTCCGCGCGTGCAGTATAAACTGGCAAAAAAGAATATACATTTTTCAAACAACCCTTCGGTCGTTATGATATCGTTTATGTTCCTCTCCGAAATCGAGCTGATGAATGTTATCAGCTTAATTGAGGGAATAAGATATCAGCTCGACACTAAAACCATTCAGTCTCTGATAATTCACTGACTGGGATAAAGAGGTGAACTAATTTTGGCGGTATCATCCATGCAGGCCGTGAACGTAATCGGATTGATGGACCACATCGACGAGGTCATCACGGTACTTGGAGAATCCGGTGTGTTTCATCCGGACGAGGTGGATAACTTCTATCCCGACGTAAAGGATTTTACGCACCTGCAAACAAAAAACAGCTATGCCGAGCCTCTGACAAACCTTAAATCCGCGCTTAATCAGACAAAACGCAGCTTTCCGCTGACAGACGTGAGCGATTTCAGCCCGTCGTTTGAGGAGCTTGAAAGCTTTTCAAAGGAGACTACGGCTGAAATTGACAAGCTGATTGATGCGCGCGAGACAGCGGCAAAGGATTTGGCGAATGCCAAGCAAAACCTCAGCGTTGTTCAGCACTTTTCGGGGCTTGACGTCCAAATCGAAAAGGTGCTCGGCACAAAGTTTGTCACCGCAAGGTTTGGCAGACTGCCCAAGGACAGCGTGCAAAAGCTCGAGGTTTACAAGGATAACGAGTTTGTCGACTTCGCCGTTTGCACAGAGGACAAAACCCATAGCTGGGGCGTGTATTTCGCGCCTAACGACAAGCTTGACGAGATAGACAAAATCTTTGAGGGCTTGTATTTTGAGCCTACCGATTTGGTCGGTACGGACGAAACTCCCGCCCAGAAAATCGAGAGCTATAAAAGCGAAATTCCGCAGCTTGAGCAGCAGTTGAGCAGTGCGGAAAAAGAGCTCGATAAATATTTGGACGAAAATACAGAGCGCATTACGCGCTATCTTTCAAAGCTCGAGGAGCTGTACCTTTACGCGGGAATTCGCAGTAAGGCGTTGCAGCACAACAACAGCTTTATTATAGTCGGCTGGATTCCGACAGAAAATAAAAAGCAGCTTAAAAAGCGCCTTAAGAAAATCCGCAGCGTTGAGCTCGACTTTTCCGACGCTAAAAACGAGATGGACAAACGTCCGCCCGTTAAGCTCAAAAATATTTTCCTTGCAAGGCCGTTTGAGTATTACACCGAAATGTACGGTGTTCCGAAGTATAACGAGATTGACCCGACCTTGTTCGTCGCGATCACCTACGTAATAATTTTCGGAATAATGTTTGCCGACCTCGGTCAGGGCTTGTGTATCGCAATCGCGGGCCTGATTATGTGGAAGCTCAAGAAAATGCCGATCGGCAGAATTCTTTTCCCGTGCGGTATCTCGGCAATGGTATTCGGAACCCTGTTCGGCAGTGTGTTCGGCTTTGAGCACGCGCTCGACCCGATGTTCGTAAGGCTCGGCTTTAATGAAAAGCCGATTGAGGTTATGGCGCCCGAGTTTACGATGACGATTATCTTCACCGCCGTAGGTATCGGCGTGTTCCTTCTGATTGTCGCGATGTGCCTTAACGTCTACACGTCGTTTAGGCAGAAAAACTACGGCAAGGCGCTGTTCAGCACCAGCGGAGTCGCAGGAATTCTCTTTTACGGCTCAATTGTTTTCGGTCTTGTCGCAGAGCTTTTCCTCGGAATTCACGTTATGACCTTACCGTATATCCTCGGACTTATCGTCCTTCCGTTCATACTGATTTTCTTTTCCGAACCGCTCGGAGATTTGGTAAACGGCGAAAAGGACTGGCAGCCCGAGAGCTGGGGCGGATATATCGTGGAAAATCTTTTTGAATCCATCGAGGTTCTTTTGGGCTACGTAACAAACACAATGAGCTTTTTGCGTGTAGGCGCGTTTGTGCTGGTTCACGCAGGTATGATGAACGTTGTGTTCGTCCTTGCCGAATCCGTCGGCAATCCCGGTTCGGTCGGATTTATAGCAATAGTCGTAGTCGGCAATATCATCGTTACCGTGCTCGAGGCGCTGCTTGTATCAATCCAGGTATTAAGGCTTGAGTATTACGAGATGTTCAGCCGTTTCTATTCGGGCGAGGGCAGACCGTTTGAACCCGTAAAAATAAAATCGGAATAATCTTTGGAGGTTTAATATTATGACAATTTTTGATTTCTTATTTATGGCTTTACCCGTTGTATTTTTAATCGCTTCGGTTCTTATCGCAGTTAAGGCTGTATCGGCAGGCAAAAGCAGAAAGAGAACCCTGCTTATGCAGCTCGCTTCATTCGCTGCGGTATTCGCGATTTGTATGGTATGTCCTTTCGCTGTAAGCGCTGCTACAGGCGACGCCGCAGTTTCTGACGGCGCTGCAGGTATGAACTATATCGCTGCTGCGGCTGCAACAGGTCTTTCTTGTATCGGCGGCGGTATCGCTGTTGGTAACGCAGCTCCTGCGGCAATCGGCGCAACAAGCGAGGATCCCAAGGCGTTCGGTAAGGCAATCATCTTTGTTGCACTCGGTGAAGGCGTTGCGCTTTACGGTATGCTTATTTCTATCCTTATTCTCAACAAGATTGGCTAAGTGATATAAATGAAATTCTATTTAATCAGTGATAACGTCGATACAAAAATGGGAATGCGCTTTGCCGGAATTCCGGGCGTGGTTGTCCACGAGGAGGACGAGGTAAGAGCCGAGCTTATGAAGGCGATTGAACGCGAGGATATCGCGGTAATTCTAATGACCGAAAAGCTTGTGTCGCTCTGTCCCGACATCGTATACGATCTAAAGCTCAACCGCAAAAAGCCGCTGATTGTCGAAATCCCCGACCGTCACGGCAACGGCAGAACCAAGGACAGCATTACCAAGTACGTTCAGGACGCAATCGGCGTCAAGCTGTAAGCGTTATTACGAAAGCTGAGAGGTAAACTTATGCCAAAAAATAAAACCGATAACTTTTTAAAGGCGATAAAAAAGTACGCAGGCGCTCAGAAAAAGGCGATGGAGGGCGAGGTAAAACAGCTCAAATCCGAACGCCTTAAGGAAGCCGAGGAAAAGGCGAAGCGCGACAGCGAAGCGCTCAAAAAGCAAAAGCTCAACGAGGTTCACAACAGCCAGACTGCAAAGCTCGCCACCAAAACCCAGGAGGGGCAAAAGCAGCTTTACATCGCAAGGACGCAGATGACCGAGGAGGTCTTTAAGCTCGCTTCCGACAAGCTCAAAGCTTATGCTCAGACCGCTGAGTACCGTGCAAAGCTTAACGACAGCGCAAAGGCAGTCGCGGAGCTTTTCGGCGGAAAAGACTGCATTATATATGTAAACGAGCGCGATATCGCTGAGGCGGAGCAGTTCAAAAGTCTGTTCAGCGCAGGCTCGGAAGTTAAAGCTGACAAGACAATCCAAATCGGAGGCGTTAAAGCCTATTGCGAGAGCATGGGCATTATTGCCGACGAAACCCTCGACAGCAAGCTTGACTTACAGCGCGAGTGGTTTGTCGAAAACGCGGAGCTCTCCGTACTCTAAAGGCAATACCGCATAATTCAGGTGTGCGGATTGCGTAGCAAGATTTTTCGTCAGGTTGTACAAATAAATCAAGGTAAGGCTGACGCCTTGCCGAGATTTTTTGGGCAAGCTGACGGAATAATATTCAAGCAAGCCGTGCGCCTTGAATTGTGCGGTGTTGCCTAAAGCATTTGAAAGAGTGAATGATTATGAACGATAATGTTATTTACGGAATCAACGGCCCTGTTGTAACTGTAAAAAACACCGACAGCTTCGAGATGATGGAGATGGTGCACGTCGGTGAACAAAACCTCGTAGGCGAGATTATCGGTATCACCGACAAGCTCACCACAATTCAGGTGTACGAGGAAACAACAGGCCTTAAGCCCGGCGACCCGGTTACGGGTACAGGCGCGCCGATGAACGTGCTTCTCGGCCCGGGCATCCTTGACAATATTTTTGACGGTATCGAGCGTCCGCTTAAGGCGATTGAGGAGCAGTCAGGCGCGTTTATCAGCAGAGGCGCGTCGGTATCCTCGCTCGATCCCGACAAGCTCTGGGCAGTTACCATGAAGGTTAAGCCCGGCGACAGGCTCGAGGGCGGACAGATTTACGCAACCCTGCCCGAAACGCCTATTATCGAGCACCGTCTTATGCTTCACCCCGATTTGTCGGGAGTTGTAAAAGAGGTTAAGCCCGACGGCGAATACAAGCTTTTCGATGTTGTAGCCGTTATCGAGGACGACCTCGGAGAAAGGCACGAGCTCACGCTCTGCCAGCAGTGGCCTATCAGAACCGCCAGACCTGTTAAAGAAAGGCTAACCCCGACAATTCCGCTGATTACCGGTCAGCGTGTAATGGATACGCTGTTCCCGATCGCAAAGGGCGGCACAGCGGCAATTCCGGGCGGCTTCGGTACAGGAAAAACAATGAACCAGCACCAGCTTGCAAAGTGGTGCGACGCCGACATTATCATCTACGTAGGCTGCGGAGAGCGCGGCAACGAGATGAGCCAGGTTCTCGACGAGTTCTCAGAACTGATAGACCCTAAGTCCAACAGACCTATGACCGACCGAACAACCCTTATCGCAAACACCTCGAATATGCCTGTTGCGGCTCGTGAAGCCTCAATCTACACAGGCATCACCCTCGCGGAGTACTACCGCGATATGGGCTATCACGTTGCAATGATGGCGGACTCCACCTCGCGTTGGGCAGAGGCTCTGCGTGAAATCTCGGGACGACTTGAGGAAATGCCTGCCGAGGAAGGCTTCCCGGCGTATCTGCCCTCACGTCTTGCGGAGTTCTATGAGCGCGGCGGCAGAGCCGACGTACTCAGCGGCGGAGAGGGAAGCGTTACGCTTATCGGCGCGGTTTCTCCCCAGGGCTCGGACTTCTCGGAGCCCGTAACCCAGAACACCAAGCGCTTTACGCGCGTATTCTGGGCGCTCGACAAGGCGCTTGCCTACGCCCGTCACTATCCTGCAATCAACTGGATAGACAGCTACAGCGAATATTTTAACGACCTCGACCCGTGGTTTAAGGAAAACCTCGGTGAGGATTTTGTACAGTACCGCAACCGCATAAGCGCGCTGCTTCAGGAGGAAGCCTCGCTTATGGAGATTGTAAAGCTCATCGGTTCGGACGTTCTGCCCGACGACCAAAAGCTCGTAATCGAGACGGCAAGGGCAATCCGCGTAGGCTTTTTACAGCAAAACGCCTTCCACGCCGAGGACACCTATGTTCCGCTCGAAAAGCAGAAAAAGATGATGCAGGTCATCCTGCACCTTCACGAAAAGGCAAAAGAGGTTGTCGCGCGTGAAATCCCAATCTCAAAAATCATTCAGCTTGGTCTGTTCGATAAGCTCACCAAGATGAAGTATGATATTCCCAACAGCCGCCTTGATATGTTCGATGATTATATTAAAGAAATCGACACCAAGCTCGGCGAGTTATTGCAGTAAGGAGGAAACGCTTTGATTATAGATTATGTAGGCGTAAAAGAAATCAACGGCTCGCTGATTGTTTTGGACGGCGTAAAGGGCGTTTCCAATGAAGAAATTGTCGATATTAAGCTCGAAAACGGCACAGTCCGCCAGGGACGTGTGGTGCAGATTGAGGGCGAAAAAATCGTGGTTCAGGTTTTTGAGGGCACAAGAAGAATAAGCCTTAAAAACACCAGAACGCGCCTTACCGGCCACCCGATGGAAATGCCGCTTTCTCCCGAGCTGCTCGGCAGAGTGCTCGACGGCGCAGGCAGACCTATCGACGGCCTCGGCGATATTTTTCCGGTAAAAAAGGCGAACATCAACGGCACGCCGATTAACCCCGTATCGCGCGTGTACCCTAAAAACTACATCAACACCGGAATCTCGACAATCGACACGCTTATGACGCTTATCCGCGGTCAAAAGCTGCCGATATTTTCGGGCTCGGGTATGACGCACAACGACTTGGCTGTGCAGATTGTCCGCCAGGCAAAAATCAGCGGAGCGGACAGCAGCAACTTCGGCGTGGTTTTCGCCGCAATGGGCGTTCAAAAGGACGTTGCCGAGTACTTCCGCCGCAGCTTTGAGGAAAGCGGCGTATTGTCAAGAGTTGTAATGCTCCTTAACCTCAGTAACGACCCGATTATCGAGCGTACCTTAACGCCGCGCTGCGCCCTGACAATCGCCGAATACCTCGCGTTTGAGCTCGATATGCATATTCTCGTAATTATGACGGATATGACCTCATACGCCGAGGCGTTGCGTGAGTTCTCGTCCTCAAAGGGCGAAATCCCCGGCAGAAAGGGCTACCCCGGCTATCTTTATTCCGACCTCGCGTCTCTGTACGAGCGTGCCGGAATGATTAAGGGTCACCCCGGCTCGGTTACGCAGATTCCGATTCTCACAATGCCGAACGACGACATCACCCACCCGATCCCCGACCTCACCGGCTACATCACCGAGGGACAGATTGTTCTTGACAGAACGCTCCAAGGTCAGGGACTTTATCCGCCCGTAAGCGTACTTCCGTCGCTGTCGCGACTGATGAAGGACGGCATAGGCGAGGGCTATACCCGCGCCGACCATCAGGCGCTTGCAAATCAGCTCTTTGCCTCATACGCAAAGGTAATCGATGCCAGAGCGCTTGCTTCGGTTATCGGCGAGGAGGAGCTTTCTCCGATTGATAAAAAGTACATCGAGTTCGGCAAGCTGTTCGAGGCAAAGTTCGTAAACCAGGGCTTTACCGAGAACCGCAGCATTGAGCAGAGCCTTGACCTCGGCTGGGAACTCCTTTCAACCCTGCCCAGAGCAGAGCTTGACCGTGTAGACGACGCGGTGCTTGACGTATATTATAAAGGTTAAGGGGTGTAATCATGGCTGTACAGGCAGTGCCCACCAAGGGCAACCTGATGAATTCAAAAAAGTCGCTTGCTCTCGCCAAAAACGGCTATGAGCTGCTCGACCGCAAGCGCAATATTTTAATTCGCGAGATGATGACGCTTATCGACCACGCAAACAAGCTCCAGTCCGAGATTGACGGCGCGTATGAGGAAGCGTATATCGCGCTCCAGACCGCCAATATCACCAACGGCTTTTGCGAGGATATCTCAAACGCCGTGCCTGTTGAGGACGGACTTCATCTTGACTCCCGAAGCGTAATGGGAGTAGAAATTCCGATTCTCACAATGGACGAAAACGAGGTTCACAACTTCATGCACTACGGCGCAAGGAGCACAAACTCCGCGGTAGACAAGGCGTTTATACTATTTAATAAGGTAAAAACCCTCACCGTAGAGCTTGCGGAGATAGAAAACAGCGTTTACCGACTTGCCGTGTCAATCAAAAAAACGCAAAAGCGTGCCAATGCGCTTAAGAACATTATGATTCCGCGTTTTGAGGAGACCGTCAAGTTTATCTCCGACGCCCTCGACGAAAAGGATAGGGAAGAGTTCAGCCGCCTTAAGGTCATCAAGCGCAAAAAGCTCAGAGACAGCGCAAGTGAATGATAATATAGTAAACCTATCCATAACTCCCCCGATGCTTTTTTCGGGGGAGCATTTTGTTTTAAAGATTTCAAACCTTTCCTAAATATTTAAAGCCTCCCCCGCTTGCGGGGGAGGTGTCACGGCATTTATGCCGTGACGGAGGGGGCAGACGTTTCCGATAATACCAACATTTCCTTTACATTCGTAGGGGCGGACCCGTGTGAAATTCCCCTGATAGGGGAAATGGGCGAAGCCCAAAAGGGTTGCCGTTTTCGCCAGAAAAAGGTGGCACGGCATTTATGCCGTGACGAAGGGGGCAGACGTTTCCGATAATACCAACATTTCCTTTACATTCGTAGGTGCTCCCCTACAGTTGTTAAGGAAAAATAACGATATAGGAAACGTAGCCCTTTAAACCTCTGCGAAATGCACACCCTACAAATATCAAATATCAATTATTTAACTCTCCTCTCAGAACAGAGGGGAGTATTTTTTTGCCAATTTTAATTAGCTTATTGTCGAAATGCACATAATTAAATGTTTAAATTTATGTATATTAACGAAATGATTTTATATACCAGCGCATATAATTCTAATAAAGAACCAAAAAAGATATTTTAAACAAATAATATAAAATCAACAAAAATAGTATTGAAAATCTACAACTTTAATGTTATAATTAATCTAACTAAATGTGGGTTGTTATACCCTTTTTCAGCCGGAAATATTGGCAAATGTTGTGCCTGTAGGGGCGGACCCGCGTGTCCGCCCGCGGGCGGGCAATGCCCGCCCCTACAAAAATAACAGCTTGTTTTCCACTGAAGGTCAGGCAGTAAAAGCTGAACGTCCGAAGAATCAGAGCGTATAATTGAGGACAGAAGTTTAATAAGAGGAACTGTTTTGGGCGCAAGTTCTATAAATCTGAGCGAAGCGACCAATAACTTTTAACTTTCCACTTTCAACTTTCAACTCAAAAATGGTCGTTAGTCGTGAGCCGTTAGAAGCGGAACACCAACTGACGGCTGACGACTGACGACTGACGGCATATCGGCAAAGGGAATATCACCGCATTTGTAAACAAAGCAAATAATTAACGATTGAGCCTTTAACGGCAAACATAATGTTTATTAGCAACGTTTCGGTGGTATTTGTAGTGACAGGGCTTGCCCCTGTCAATGGCAGCCGCAATAGCTGCCGCTGCAATGCAACGGAATGTTGCAAATAAATAACTGTTAATTGTTAATCGTTAATTGTTAATTCGAAAGAATGGAGGAAAAAATATGAAAACAAAGATAAAACGCCACGGACGTTCCGTTATCTCTGTCATTCTCGCTATCAGTATGCTCGTTTCGTGCATGATGGTTGGCATTATCGCAACCGACGCGGCTTATGATAATAGTGACAGTGTTGGTGTTACCAATGTTACTATTTATTTCACACCAAATAGTAGCTGGGACTCGGATTCATATGTTGCAAACTATCAGTGGCAACATGTCGGTGGTGACAAATGGGATTCTGCTAATTTCACCTTAGAATCACGTACAATTGGAGGAAATGCAGTATATAAAGCTACATTTTCTCTTCAATGGGATGGTCTACAAACTTTACAATTACAACATTATAAAAACAATGGCTTTGTGGGACAATATGTACCAGTGAATAATTCTTGGACAGGAGCTAGTACTTTTAATGGAAAGTATTGGGACGGTGATAGTTGGGAAAATCCCAATTGGGATCCGGAAGACTACTACATCCACTATGGTACTTCAGATTACCAGAGTGACGATTGGTCTAATGACGGTTACTTAATTGACGGTGAAACCGGATATACTTTTGCACTTGGTGCAGATGAAGTAAGAAGCTTTGGTATTAACACATCTTCATCAAATAAGGATAACACAATATCATTTTCGGATAGTACTTTCTCTTATTCACCGACAAGCAGTTTCCACTATGCTCAACATGTAGAAAATCTTAACGGCCGTAATGGTGTTAAATTTAAGTCTAAGATTGCAGGTAACTATATTGTTAAGTTCGACGGAACTAATGTTACTATTACCGGTCCTGATGGCGGCAGTACAGGTACAAGCAATTGGTATCTGCGTAATGGCACTTACGGTTGGGATTCTAATGGAGCGGGTAGTGAATTTATCTATAATTCCACTACAGGTTACTATGAAAAAGAGGTTACTTTTGGTAATGGCGACAACTATTTCCGCGTGAGCAAAGTTAATATTCAGTATACAGGATCCTCTGGATCAAATGCTGATACTACGCTGACTCTTGATCAGTGGAATAATGGGATGGTTAATACCTCTGCTAAAGCTTATAAGTTCAATTGCACAGGCGGAACATATATAATCCAAATCGATGAAGCTAATTCAAAGGTTAGAGTTGTTTCAGGCGCTAAATCCACCCTCAGCGTTGAGAACATCGCAGACGCAAAAGTTGTTGCTTACTACGACGGCAATAATATTGAAGAGGGCGGATACTTGGATGATATTCCGGCAGGCGCTACAATTACCGTAAACGTTACTCCCGATCTGATAGGTAAAAAGCCTACCGTGCTCACTACTTCTCCCCAGGTAAGCCCCACACTGTCAGGCAGAACATTTACATTCGCAATGCCGGCTGAGAATACCTCGGTTACCGGCGTTACACTTGGAGATGTAACAACCAAGAAGGTTTACTTCAACAACTACTATACAAGGTATTCAATGGTTCACGCCTACGCTTGGTACGGCACGGCTGACCAGAGCACAATCGACGGCGAACCGCTCGGCGCTTGGACAGGTAGAACAATGACCAGAATCGCCAACACCAACACTTGGGAGATTGACGTACCCGAGGATTGCCCGTACATCATCTTTGTCGGCGATAACGGCTATAACACTAAAAATGCCGACACTACTCACATTACAATTCCTTGGGATAATTCTGAATACAATCCTCCAATGTACACAGCCGGTAAAGACGCGAAAAATCCTTCAACCAACGGCACTTGGGGCAAGTATGTACCCCGTTCTAACGAGACTACTGTTTCCGATGGTGATACAATGTCCGGTAACGAAAACCTTTTCACCGGTCTTACCGCTACAATGTATGACTACTACGTTGACAGTGAGTATACAAACCGGGGCGGCTGGCTGGATATTTCTGATCCGGAATACAGTAAATCAAAATCAGGTTTTACAAATAATCCGTATAGAAATCTTAATGACGCGTTAGACGCCTACGCCAGAGATAATAATGTGACCTATCCGCTTTACTTCGGTGACTTCTACAGTGCTAAGGATGATGGCGACTCTGATATTACAAAAGTTCAAAACGGAACATACAATGGTCAAATTTATAAGAATTGGAATAAGCTGATTAACAATTCAAGAGATCTTTCCGATGATGACAAGAAAAATGCTGTAACCGGTTTAACCGGTAAGACGCTTTCCGGCTCAAACATCCACTATTATAATGCGCAGGGTACTAACGAAAACGGCGCTGAAATGGCTTTGTTTGATGAAGACTTCCTCTCAGGTCAGAATATTCACCAAAAGGCGCTTGCACAAATTCTGCGTTGTTCTTCATTCCCGGTAAGAAAGCTTAATCAGGATACCTACACACAGGTTTATTTTGACGCATCCGGTATTAAAAGTTTCTATGAAAAAGACGGCTGCAGCATTTACGCTTATTTCTGGAACGAAAGCGTTAACACAAGGATTTCAGGAACTAAAACAGGTGATATTTTCGCTTTTGCAATTCCGGAAGGATATGAAAAAGGAAAGGTTCTGTTTTATCGTTCCGACAGCTTAAACGGCACTTGGTTCAATCAGACCGGTGATTTGGATGTTCCCAATAGCGGCAACAGCAATGTTAAGTTCACTTCCAACGGAAACAACAATAAAACAATTAACGGTTCTTGGGGAACATACGACCAAGCTGCTAAAAACTCACACGTTTACTACGAGTACGACAGTACCGGTGGTACAGATAACGCATTTATTACCGATATCAGCAGTGATAAAAAGACTGCTAAAATTAACTACTATAGTCAGTCAGATAACAAAATTGTTTATGCGGCTGATGCAAAAAAAGCAGGTAACGGCAAAGCCGGATTCTTCCCGTTTGATTATAATAGTTATATTAATCAAACAGGAAATACAGCCCACGACCTTGGATTCGGTATGAAGATTGAGATTCCCTTCACCCTTGAAAAGAACGGTCAGTTTGCTGACGGTACTCACCAGGTATTCGACTTCTCCGGAGACGACGACCTTTGGGTATTTGTTGACGGCAAGCTTGTACTCGACCTCGGTGGTGACCATAACGCTACTCAGGGACAAATCGACTTTGCTGACAAAAAAGCTACAGCTACAAGCTCTCAGGTTATTGCCGGTACAAGAAACGGCACATTTGAATTTGATAACTCTAACCCGAACACCGTTCACACCATGACTCTTTACTACATGGAGCGCGGTATGTGGGATTCAAACCTTAAGTTCGGTTTCTCGTTCCACGCAATTCCCAATCAGCTCAAAACTGAGAAAAAGGTTAGAACCGCAAATATCAACGCCGGTTTCTATAAGTTGAACGATACAACTAAATCAGGCGTATATGTTGATAACGGCGAGCGCGAGGTAACAAAGTTTGAGGCTACCTACCAGAACGAAGACTTTATTATTACTCATGAATTCCATAAATCAGGTGATTCAGACTTTGTAACGGCAAGCGGAAAAAAGTATACTATCGGTTCATCTGCTACACAAACGGTAGGCGCTGACGGCAAGTATGCGCTTAAAAATGATGAGATAGCTTACTTCCTCGGGCAGTTTGACAAGGGAGATACCATTAGGTTAAAAGAAAGCGCGGACAGTACCAACCTTTATAATTACGATATGTCTGTGGCGGCTTATGATGACGCGAATAACGGCGCGGTAGTTACCGGCAGCGGTAACGCGGCTGACGGATATTCATTTGAGTTCAGACCGACCTCAACAGCCACAACCACTATTGATAACCTGAACCTCAGGGCGCGCTTTACTAACCAGATGAAGTCGCATAACCTTACTTTGACAAAGAATGTTGTTGGCGAAAGCGACAATACTTCATTTAAATTCAGAATTAAGTTTAAGTTCGGCGACTACGATTACACCGCATATCCGTTGAACTGTTATGTTGAAACTCCGGGTACAAGTACAAAGCTCAATACAGCTTTGACAGACACCGGTGAAATCACCATCACTAACGGACAGACAATTACACTTGAAAAAATTCCTGAGAACGCTCTTGTTCAAATTGAAGAGGTTGACGTTGCCGCTGCCTATAACTTTAACGGCGTTAATGTGACAGGCGCTGCAAACGTTACTACAGTTAACAACGGTGTTCAGTTTAAGGTAGATACTGCCGATGTAAGCGCTGTTGTAACAAACTCTAAGTTCACAGGCTTTACTGTTTCAAAGGAACTTAAGTATAGCCAGAAAGACGGCGAAGAATTTGTTGATTATCCTGACAGCGATTCTCAGTTTATCATCAAGGTAGAGCAAAGCGACAATGGTACAAGCTGGTCGCCCCTTGCAAATACTGCATTTACTTCGAGCGATACTTCAAGAACTGTAAATCTACAAACCGACGCTAACGGTGTTACGACCATTAAGCGCGGCGAAAAGATTTCGTTCTCTGAAATTCAATCGAATAAGTATATCCGTGTAACTGAGGATACTCAGACAAGTTATAACTATAATGAAACTACACAGCAAATAGATGTAACTAATCATATGCCTCTTGATTATCAGTATAGAGGCACAGTAGCGGTTCAGGGCGCTAGTAATCCTACAGAATATCATAATGACGTAGTTGTAGACGATTACTTTAAGGGTTGTTCTTTCCAGCTGACAACAGGCCGTGTTGATGTTACAATCACCAACATGAAGCCGAGATATGAGTATATTGCAAATTATCTGTTTGCTTCAAGAAAGAAGAATGTTACTAAGAGCAGTAATGAGAGCTATCTCGGTGATCTTTCTTATAAAGCTAACGGTGTATTTACAGCTGAAGAGCTGTACAAATATACACAGTTTGCAATGAAAAAAGATTATCAACAACAATGGCAGAAAGGTATTGATTTTAAGGATACCGCATCGAAGGAAGAATTCTTTACAAAGAAAACTGCGCCCTTTGATGATAATTTCCGTCAGGGTGTAACCTGGAAAATTGCAGAAGCTAATGTTGAGTATCATTTTGGTGATAAAAATACTGCTTGTCAGTTAGTTATTACACCGTCGCCAGACTATTCAGCAGCTCCCGAATTGAACGTAAACTTCTATCTGCCTTGCGCAATGAAAACCAATTCTACTAAGGATGAGCTTGTTGTTGATGAATCTAAGCTCGAGAACGGTGTTCCGAAAGCAAAATTTGACGCCAACGGACGCGCAATTTCAAACGCAGATGGATATTATACACTTCTGCAGAAAAACGGCGTATATTTTGCTGATTGGTATACCACAAACGGCAGGAATCTTCGTACTAATAGTCAAGATCCTAAATTTGTAACCGCTCCGTTGGTTGTATATGATGTCGATGCAAATGCAAACAAATACTTCCAGTACTGGTCTATTAAGACTATGGAGAATGACAGTAAGAACAGCGTAGAGTACGCTAAGTGTTATTCTAATCAAATGAACTATGTGTTCTTCAAGGATTCCGAGGTATATGCTGTTTATGGTGACAAACAGGCAACCGGATATGAGAACGCAAGAACACTTGAGGGCAACTCAGCTAATCTTGTATTCCTTGAAAATTCTCGTAACCAGTGGAACCAGCGCACCGATGGTGTAGCTGCAGTTTATAAAAACGGAGCTAATTACGGCGACAGAATTTTCTCAGACTTTGTTCTTGATTTCCATTATGTAACAAAGGATAATGAAAATCTGCTTCTCCAGACAATTCCGGAAGCTGATCGCAATAAGTACAAGGCAGGCTTGTTGATTGAGACAGTTCGCGAATTGGATTCAACTGAGGTTGATAAGACCAACAAGAAAATGTTGAAGACAGATAAGCAAATTGCGGATTCATTCAGATCAATCGATAATATGAACGCTCAGAATGACGCATTGGACGCTCTTACTGCTCTGTACAAAAATAATACTACTCTCAACAGCAAGTATTTGAATTCTCAGATTAATGTTTCTAAGTTTGATAATAAAAACGAGCTTGAGTACGCTTACAGCTTTGCTAATATTTCTCAAACTAAGGATTATAGAAACGAGACAACAAGAAAAGATCAGCTGTATCGAGCATATGCATATCTCATTCATGTTGGCGGCGGTGAAGCAGATGATCAGGGAAAAGCAACTGATGTTAAGATTATCAGCGCTCCTGTATACTTCACAATTTATGATATGGCTTCGATTGTAAATGATTACGATGTAGAAGTAACAAAGAAATAAGGAGGCTGAAAAATGAAAAGATTATATTCATCCCCCGAGTTTGAACTTCACAAATTCAAAATCAGTGACATTTTGTTAGGCGAAGTAGTTGTTTCAGACCCGCAAATTCCGGATGATGACATTAATCCGGGTGAGTTAGATTAATTAAATTTTTACAGGCAGTACATTTTGTACTGCCTGTAAGACCTATTTGGTGATTAACATGAAAAAACTAAAATATTTTACTGCCTTGGTATTGTCTGTAATTTTACTTTTGCTTTCTGTTTCAGGTGCCTTTGCGGCAACAGCTTTCTCGGTAGGCGGTTATTCTTATAATATCCTTAACAACAGTGAAATTTCACTTTGCGGTTGGGATAACCGTACACCTGAACTTGTTGTACCCGCTGAGATTTTGGATAGGAACTTGGTAGAAGTTACTAAGTTTGGTTTAAGCGGCAACGATGGATTTAATACCCTTGATTTTTCTCAGGCAAAAAACCTTAAAACTATTGGTTACGGAGCGTTTAAAGACTGTGTGAATATATCTAACGATCTTATTATTCCGAGTAATGTAAAGGTTATTGGTTTTAGTGCTTTTGAAAATTGCAGCAGTATTCCAAGTGTAACTTTGTATGCTGACGCAAATATTCAAAATACAACATTTAAGGATTGCTCAGCGCTTGAAAATGTATATATTTACGGCTATACTGAGTCAATAAACTATCAGTCATTTGGAAACTGCCCAAACCTTAGCTATGTTGAGATACCTAAGAGCGTTTCTTTCATCGACGTTATGGCGTTTGATAATTCTCCTAATGTTGTTATCGGATGCTATTCGGGTTCGTATGCATTGCAATACGCCGAGGAAAATAAGATTGACCACATTGTTCTTGATGGTGACAAGATAGGTGACGTCAATGGCGACGGTGTGGTTGATATTCTCGACGCGACTGAAATTCAGAAGTATTCCGCGGAAAGTACTGACTTTACCGACGAGCAGTTCGAGCTGGGCGACATCAACAAGGACGGATATTGCGACGTTATCGACGCGCTTCTTGTTCAGAAGTCAGTCATCGGAGCATACGAAATTCCGCAGAATATTATCAGATATTAAATTTTTAAGGTCGGTTTTAATTTAACCGGCCTTAGTTTTTCGGTGAGTATATGAGATACAAAATCGCTGACTTAATTGTCGAGTATACAGCTAAATATGATGACTTAAAGCGGTTATCGGAGCAATTTATTTATAATGGCGAAAGAGAAACCGACATCACCCTTTCCGTAACCGATAAGCAGCTTGAAAATATGCTTTCGCGCTCTGTCGAGGGCACGACAATCAGTGGAATCGAGAATTTGGCTATGTCAAGCGAATTCAACCGCGCTGCGATAAAGTACGGCGTAATGCTCGTCCATTCGTCGGCTTTGATTTACAATAACGAAGCGTACCTTTTTTCTGCTGATTCGGGAGTGGGCAAGAGCACTCACACCAAGCTTTGGCTAAAGGCTTTTGGCGATAAGGTGCATATTATGAACGACGACAAGCCTGTCGTCAGGCTTTACGACGACCACGCCCAAGCTTACGGCACGCCGTTTGACGGCGGCAGCGGAATTGCGCTTAATGAAAATTATCCGCTTAAAGCAATAATCTTTGTTGAGAGGGGAGAGGAAAACTCCGTAAGAATTCCCGACAACAAAGAGATAATCCAAAAGCTTTACTTCCAAACCGCGCGGATGGTAAACCGCGAGACAGCCGAAAAAATGCTCGTCAATTTGGAGCGTTTGCTTCATCTTACAAAGTTCTATGTGCTGACGTGCAATATGGATATTTCCGCCGCGTATACGGCGTATAATTCTATAATAGAAAAATAATTTTACTCCTGCCTAAGACACTTATTTGTTTTAGGCAGTTGTTATATTTTGTCTTGTTTTGTCATTCTATTGACAAATTGACACTGTTTGATATATAATTTAATACGCATAAAGAATTAAAAACGTATTGAAGGAGTTTTATGTTAGTAAAAACAAAAAGAATAATATCCGCTTTACTTTCAGCTTTTGTAACGCTCTCGGCAGTGTCGTGCGTTTCGGGTTTTGCCGCTGAAAGTGAAGAATGGGTAGAAATGAGCGACAGCAGGTCTTACCATTTTGACGTAAAGGACGCGACCGTAATACAGCGCTACTGCGCGTATATGGAGGAGCTTACCGAAGCGAAGTCTACGCTTTACGACGTTAATTTTGACGGTTTTGTTACAATAACCGATGCGTCGCTTATACAAATGCACACGGCAGGGCTTGTTAACATTAACAGCGACGAATACCAGAGCTATCGCGATAACGGTCCTGTTGAGCCGACCTTTGAGAGCACCACGGCTCAACCGTCAACTGAGATTACGGAAGAAGTGACTGAGGAAGAAACGACCGAAGATGTTACCGAACCGTTGACAACAGAGGAAGTTACCGAGGAAGTAACCGAACCGTTGACGACAGAGGAAGTTACCGAAGAATTAACCGAACCGTTGACGACAGAGGAAGTTACCGAACAGCCTGTTACTACAGAGCCTGCCACAGAAGCTTCGGAAGATATTAACGCTTCATATCTGTCATTTGACGAAAAGCTCGTTTATATGGGCATTAACGAGACTTATTTTATCGGAATGTCCACCGACGCGGCAGAGGTTACATATACATCCTCGGATGAAAGTGTTGCGGTAATTAGCGACAGCGGAATGATTATCCCTCAGAAAACGGGAATAATAACCGTTACCTGCTCCGCGGCAAACGGCTTGCATGACGAATGTGTTGTGTATGTAGGACTGGAAGCCGAGGCGCTTATTATGAACACGCCGTCGCTTGTTGTCGGTTTGGGAGAAGGCTTTGACCTCAACAGCTTTGTTGTCGGCAACGGTCATTTCGCCGCCAACAGATTTTTCTACTCTACCGACGAAAGCGTCGTAGACGTAGATTACCGCACAGGCGAATTCACCGCCGTAGGCTTGGGAAAAGCAAAGGTAGTCTGCAAGCTTATCAACGGCGTAACCGCAAAATGTGAGGTTGAAGTAAAAGAACTATCTCCTACGGTAAGGCTCAACGTTTCCTCCGCAACCGCAGGCGTGGGAGAGACCCTCGGTTTTGTAAGCTACGCCGAGGACGGCAAGGCGGTAATCTCCAAGGAATATTATACCGAGGATGAAAATATCGCGGTAATCGGCAGGACAAACGGACTTATGACAGGCGTTTCCGCTGGCTCAACGAGGATTTACTGTCAGCTTCAAAACGGTTTCAGGGTTTACGCGGATATCACCGTTAAGCCTGCTCCGAAAACCGTAACGCTCAACGCGACGAAATGCAATATCAAGGTGGGCGACGTTATCCGCCTTAAGGAGTTCTTCAACGACGGCTCGTACAACACGCCCTATACTCTCGAATGGACAAGCTCAAACAAGGCTGTCAGCATTGAGAGCCGCTCGGGATATCTTGTAACGCTTAAGGCAAAAGCGCTCGGCACAGCCGTAATAACCGCAAAGACCTATAACGGAGTGACCGCAAAGTGCACCGTGACAGTCAGCGGAAGCAACATAAAATGCGTTGACGTTTCGTCATGGCAGGGCGGCAATATTGACTTTAACAAGCTAAAGGCGTCGGGCGTAAAATACGTTATTATCCGCGCAGGCTTCAAAACTACCGCGGACAATCAGTTTGTGAACAACTACAACAAGGCTCGTGCCGCAGGACTTAAAATCGGCTCATACTGGTATATGTGCGCCGAAAACCTTAGTGAAGCAAAGGCTGAGGCTCAGGCGTGTATAAAGGTGCTCGGCGGAAGAAAGCTCGATTTGCCGTTCTATTACGACGTAGAGGATCCGTATTCCCTGAAGATAAACTCACAGGCAACGCTTACGAATATGTCGGTTGCATTTTGTGACGCTCTTAAGGCGAAGGGCTACAAGGTTGGCATTTATGCAAGCGGAAGCGTTTTTGCTCATAACAACAAGCTGAATACCGACTTGTTCCGTCAAAAGGGCTATTCAATTTGGGACGCCGAATGGGCAAGCTCAAACTCCGTAGCCTGCGATGTCTGGCAGTATTCCGATAACGGCAGTGTCAGTGGAATCGACGGAAATGTAGATATGAATTTAATAAATAACCTCTATATTGAGGATTAGAGCAAAAAAAAAAAACAGCTGTTACCCATAAAGGATAACAGCTGTTTTGTTGTATAGCGGATTAATTACGCTTTCTTTTCAAACTCGTCAAGCTTTTCTACGGTGAACTTTTGAATCTGCATAGCGTCGATAATATCAACCTCGCCGTCGTTGTTAACGTCGGCGGCATATTTTTGGTCGTCAGTGAGCTCAACCGTTTCAGTAGAGAATCTCTGAATCATAATTGAGTCCATAACGTCAACTACGCCGTCGTTGTTAACGTCGCCGATTAATACCTTAGGCTCGGGATCCTCGGGATGACGAATCTTGTCAAGGTCATTTTTGAGAGTATCCATAATGCTGTCAATTTCAGCCTTGTTTTCGTCCAAGGTCTTAGCGGAGTCGTAGCTTGTAGTTAACATAAGCGTCTCGGCAAGAGCAACCGCGATATTGCACTGAATGGGATCATCTTCCTGCAAGAGTGCCCTTGCCGCAGTCATCTGCTCCGACTTGTACTGCTCAAACGCGGCGATATTCTTAGCAAGCTCCTCGTCTTCCTTAGCCTTTTTAAGAGTCTCGTAGGTGTTTTCCGCGTTTACAAGGTCGTCGTAATTCCATACGCGCTCCTTTTCGCCGTCGGTAAGAGCGTCGTAAGCCTCGCGGGCGGAGTCAATCTTCGCCTTGCACTCGTCGGTGAGCTCAACCTCGCCGATTGCCTTAATCTTCTCGATGGTATCAATAATTTCGTCGGTGTATCTTACGGTGTGGGGAACAAAGTCTGTTCCTGCCTTGCCGTCAAGATTCTTGTTTGCCATCTGACCGAGCTCAAAGTAGAGCGACATCGGCTCTGTAGCGATAGTTGAGTAGTTCGCGGTGAGCTTGTACTCAGGTCTGTCGGCAAGCGTTGTGTTCCACATATCAACAGCGCCGGAAGCGCAGTTCTTGTTAAAGAGGGAGTAACGGTTGTTCTCGGGATTTGCAAGATAACTCTTCATCAATTCGAGCTCGTCGGCGGTGATTTCAACCTCGTAGTAGTTGTTGGGAAGCTGTGAGTCGTTGCGTCTGAACTGGTTGTATATCTCGCGGTTAATGGTCATACCGCCCTCGGATTGACCGTCCGCAGGGTTATAACCCATTGAGCCTGATACCGCAAACATCTGTTTAAGGGTATCAACAAGGCTGTCAAATGCCACTGCTCCGTCAAATTCCTCGCTGCCTTCGGTGTACAAATTCATCTGCTTTACAAGCTCCTGAGTCTCCTTGCTGTCCTGGTAAAGACTACCCTCAAGCGCCCTTCTGATAGCAATCATATTTGTCGGGTCAAAGCCGTAGTTTGATACGGTAATGCTTTCGCCTGCAACAAGCGAAATGTTCTCAGGCTCTGAGTTCGCGCCCTTGGGATTGGTTGTAAAGTAAGACATCCTGTCCTCTAAGCCCAAATCGTTGTCGTTGTAAATAGCCGGATCCGAGGTGTACTTCTCGGGATTTTTCATATAATCAACCATAAGGTCGTTATATCTGTCGTCAGGTCTGTAGTAGTCGTAGTAGCTTGTGTTCAAGTCCACATCCTCATAGGTTGTGAAGGTGAGACAGCCGTGCGACATAAACTCTTTCTCGGTAATTCTGCGCGAGGAAATTGTCATCTTACCTACAATGCGCGAGCCCTTGTAATCGCCGAGGGTTACCTTTGTGCGAGCGAATACGCTGTTGCCGCTTGAACCGGCATACGCGGTAACATAAACCACCTTGCCGTCCTCGGGAATATCCCCGACTACGGTGATAAGACCGTTTTCGTCAACGCTTATTACAGGATCAGAGATTACGTATGTAATGCTCTTATCATACGGAGCGACAAAGCTTAACAAGCCTGTGTATTTGGCAGCCGCATTAAGCTGATAAGTATCGCCCATAGCCTTAAGCTTAATCTCCTTGGGCATACCGGTCATTTCAGCGTCGGCGTAACGAACCTTTACCTCGGTATCCGTATTAACTGTCAGCTTTTCGTTGGGCATTACGTAAGTATCGTTGGCAGTAATCCAGAATACCGCTTTGCTTTCTTCGGGAACAGGTATAATTGTTACCTCTGAGCCCTTCTCTAAAAGGTATCCGGAATAGGGGATAACTACGGTACCGCTCTCATCCTCATATGTATAGATGGTTTCTCTGCTGTTGTCGTCAAAGGTGAACTTCACCATATCCTCAGCTTTTTCATAAACCTCTATATCATAGATAACAGAGATATTATCGTTTGCCTCGCAGCTTGCCAAAACCATGGCCTTGCCTGCTTTTAGAGCAGTGAGCTTGCTGCCGTTAACCTCTACAGCGTCGCTGCCGTCAAAGGAAGTCCATACCACCTTGCCTTCAACAGGGCTGCCGTTTACGGTGAGCTCCGCAAAGTCAGCGGCGTCAATTGTTTCGCCTGCCTCAATCTGAATAAGATCTCTTTTGGTAGCGGTCAGCAGGGCTTTGTCATACTTAACGGTAAGCGTTGAATACTTTGAGGGCATTACCGCAAAGTACGCGCCTTCCTCGCTGTCAAAGCTCGCTTCGTTAAAGAATGACTCGCCGTTAAGGGCAACATCTGTAAGAATGTAGCTGTACTCGCTTTTGCCGATGGTTGACTTAACAAATACCTTCGCGCCTGCCGGAACCTCGCCGGAAGCGTCGAGCATAACCTTCTCGTCGCCGTTCTTGTAGTAAACCTCGGTTTTGGTGGTCGGTGATAAATTATCGCCGTTTACTATTACTGTGTTAAGTACGTTCTTTGCCTCGTCGGCGCTTGACAAAATAACGAAATTATCCGGGAACGAATCGTACTTAAAGCTGATGTAGCCGTCCTCGTAAACGCTCGGCAGAACCTTTGTACCGTTTGTTACGTAGTAGTTTACGCCTTCGGCAGCCGGAACCTTAGTTTTGAACCAAACGCCGTCTTTAAGAGCTGTGTTTTCATCAGCGGCAAAGGTCTGTCCGTTAACCTCAAAGGTAACGCCGTAGATAATTCCTCTGTTGCCGCCGCCCGAAACGTTAACGCTGATATTAACGGTCTGCTCGTCCTTGTCGTAGTCGATTACCTTATCGCCCTTTGCTGCGTTCATAAGGTCGGTAAGCTTTGTTCTGCTTTCGTCAACAGTAAATGTGTCGTCGGCGTAAACATAGTTTACGGGAGCTACCTTTTTGGGAGCGGTAACATAAACATAGCCTGTGTCGTCAACAAAGCCAGCGTCGGGCTCTGCAACGCCGTTTGCGTTGTTGAGGTAGTAACCGGGAAGTCTTTTAACGATGTTATCTCTAACGCCCTTGGGAGCGTCGATAAACTCAAAAATTCCATCGCTTACGGATGTGAGCTTATATGCGGTGTCCTCGCCGTTTCTTGTTCCGACAGCGGCGTTCCATGCTCTGAGTGCAACTGTAGCGCAGCTGTTTTTGAGAATAGAGAACTTGCCGTTGTTTCCGCCGAGGTACATTGTCATAAGGTTGAGCTGGTTACGTGTGATGTCGAGGTCATAGGTTACGTTCTCAAACTGATCCCACTCAAGCTTTTGGTTGTAGAGCTCGCGGTTAAAGCAAACGCCGCCGTCAACAACGCCGTCGAGCGCCTTGTTGTAGTCAAGACCGACCTCATCAAAGGCAGCCTTGAGTTTTTCAACAGCCTGGTAGGCGTCAATTACGTGGCTGTCGAGGAACTTAAATATAGTCTCAACAGCCGCAGCCTTGCCTGCTTTTTCAAGCGTTGTCCAAGCGGAGCTGTTCTTGATAGAACCGAGAGCCGCCTGCGGAACGCTCAGGTCAAAGTCGCGGTACATACCGATAGTAACAACCTCTCCGCGGTTAAGGGTAACAGACTTTGTGCTGTCGGAGAAGGTAAAGTACTTGTCGGTGTTTTTGTCTGTGTGGTTAGAACCGTTCGCGATATCCTCGTTAATGTCCTTATAATACCTATCGTCAATAGTATAAGCGGCATAAAGGTCGGGAACGTTGATTGTCACACCGTCCTGGTATGATGTGAAGATAAGATAAACATGGCCGTCATAAAACTGCATTGAGTCGTTGAAACGGGCAAGAATCTTAAGATTACCGGCAACTGCCGAACCGTCGGTGTAATCTGATACGGTGACGGTGTACTCGGTGGTATCGTCGCCGTTCACAACGGTAATTGTTGCCGTACCGGTTTTGAGCGCGTTGAGGCTGCCGTCATTGTCAACCCACGCGACATCAGGGTTTGAAGAAACACATTCTGCGTCAGCGGCGGCGAACTCTTTAATTACGTCGCCCTCTGTCATAGAAACGGTTTCAGGTGTTGTTTCAGCCGAAGCCTGGAAGGGTACGCATGATACAATAAGCATCAGGCAAAGTACCACAGCCAGAATACGGCTAAGACTTTTTACTTTCATAGATGTATAACCTCCTTTATATATCTATACATATTAATTGTATCATACATATAATTGGAACACAATCCAAAAATAAGTATGTTTTTTTAGTGAAAATGTATATATAAAAATAAGACCTTGTCTGTCATCGACAAACAAGGTCAGTTTTTATTATAGCCTTACGGGGATGTCTTTTTCGTTGAGATACTTTTTTAGCTCGGGGATTGGGATTTCACCAAAGTGGAACAGCGAAGCCGCCAAAACCGCGTCGGCTTTGCCGACGGTGAAGGCGTCATAAAAATGCTCCAGCGCTCCCGCGCCGCCGCTCGCAATAACAGGGATTCCGACTTTTTCGGATACCGCCCTTGTGAGTGCAAGGTCATAGCCCTTTTTCTGTCCGTCCTCGTCCATGCTTGTCAGCAAAATCTCGCCTGCGCCCAAGCTTTCGCACTTAACAGCCCACTCAACCGCGTCAATGCCCATCGGGGTTCTGCCGCCGTTAACATAGACCTCCCAGCTTTTGCCGCTGCGCTTTGCGTCAATCGCCGCGACAACGCACTGACTGCCGAACTTGTACGCCGCCTCGCTGATAAGCTCGGGACGGTGAACTGCCGCGGAGTTTACCGAAACCTTGTCGGCTCCTGCCCTGAGCAGCGCGTTAAAGTCGTCAACGCTCCTGATTCCGCCGCCTACGGTGAAGGGGATGAAGATAGTGTTCGCGACCTTTTCCACCATATCAATAGTAATATTTCTCGAATCGCTCGACGCGGTGATGTCGAGGAACACAAGCTCATCCGCGCCCTGAACATCGTACTGCTTTGCGCACTCCACCGGATCGCCTGCGTCAACGAGGTTTACAAAGCTCATACCCTTTACAACTCTGCCGTTTTTTACGTCGAGGCAGGGGATAATTCTTTTTGCGTACATCTTTAACCTCCTACAATATCGACAAAGTTTTTAAGAATTCTCAGTCCTGTGTTTCCACTCTTTTCGGGGTGGAACTGGGTGGCAAAAACGTTGCCCTTTTCAACAGCCGCGTCAATCGTCACGCCGTACTCGGTCTGAGCCGCAACAATGCTCTTGTCGGCGGCGTTGAGGAAGTACGAATGAACAAAGTAAACGTAGGGGTTTTCCTCTATACCTTTAAAGAGGCGGCTGTCCTTTGTGATTTTCAAGCTGTTCCAGCCCATATGCGGAATTTTCAAGCCGTCGCCGTTAGGGATTTTGGTAATCGTTCCGTCAAAAACTCCCAAGCCCTCAGCGCCTTCGCTTTCCTCGCTGCCGGGGAAAAGGAGCTGTAAGCCAAGGCAGATTCCCAAAAACGGCTTGCCGCTGTTTATGAACTCGATAACAGCCTCTTTAATTCCGTATTTATTAAGGCTGTCAACGGTGTCTCCGAACGAGCCTACGCCAGGCAGAACCGCGCCGTCGGCAGATAAAATCTCATCCTTTTTGTTGGTGATAAAGCAGTCGCAGCCAATGTGCTTAAGCGCCTTGCTGACGCTCTGAATATTGCCTGCGCCGTAGTCAATAATCGCAATCATCATATTCTCCCAATGTAAATTTGTTAGTTGATATGCTAATCTTACCATAATTGCCTTATTTTTGCAATATAAACAGCCCTTAATTTCAAAAATATTATTAAAATTTTGTATTTTACTTGCAAAATTATTGAAAAATGCAGGATGATGTGATAAAATGAATGTCAGACTAAAAAGTTAGGGAGTAAGTAAATGATTACACATCTTCTTACAAGAATAGATTTGATGATGAACAGCTTCTCGAAGGGACAAAAGCGAATTGCCCTGTACATCGAGGAGCATTACGATAAGGCGGCGTTTATGACCGCCTCTAAGCTCGGAGAAACAGTCGGCGTTTCCGAGAGTACTGTCGTAAGATTTGCGACCGAGCTCGGCTACGACGGCTATCCCAAGCTTCAAAAGGCTATGCAGGAGATGATTCGCAACAAGCTCACCTCGGTGCAGAGAATTGAAGTTACCTCAAGCCGTATCGGTAACAACAACGTGCTCGACAGCGTGCTCAATCAGGATATCGAAAAAATCCGCAGGACGATTGAGGAGACCTCACACGAGGACTTTGACCGCGCTGTTGACGAAATCTGCAAGGCCAAGAGAATTTACATCTTCGGAGTGCGCTCAACCGCCGCAATCGCGAGCTTTTTGGCGTATTATTTTGAGTTGATTTTCGACAACAACGTTATCGTAATCAACACCACCAGCGCAACTACCACATATGAAAATATTTTCAGAATGACCAGCGACGACGTAATTATCGGAATTTCGTTTCCGCGTTACAGCAAAATGGCGATAGAGGCTATGGACTTTGCGCGCCGCCGCGGCGCACATTCAATCGCAATCACCGACAGTATGGCTTCTCCGCTTATCAGCTCGGCAGACTCCGTGCTCATCGCGCGCAGCGATATGGCTTCAATCGTCGATTCGCTCGTAGCGCCGCTCAGCCTTATCAACGCGCTGATTGTCGCCACGGTTCTTAAGAAAAAGGACGAGGTTACCGAAACCTTCCGCGAGCTCGAGCAGGTTTGGAACCGCGAGGACGTTTACGCAAGTCACGACGAAAACGAGAAGAAAACCGATGACAAGTAAAAAGGTAATAGTAGTCGGCGCAGGCGCGGCAGGCTTGATGGCGGCAGGAACAGCCGCACAGCTCGGCGCAGGCGTTACGCTGATAGAGAAAAACCCCAAGGTCGGCAGGAAGATTATGATAACCGGCAAAGGCAGGTGCAACCTGACAAATAACTGCGATAACCAGACTTTTATTAATAACGTCCCCGTCAACGGCAGGTTTTTGTACTCCGCAATTAACAACTTTTCCACCGCCGACGTTATGGACTTTTTTGAAGGCTTAGGTCTTGAACTCAAAACCGAACGCGGAAACCGAGTGTTCCCCGTGTCCGACAAGGCGGTTGACGTTGTAGATACGCTCTACGGCTTTGTAAAGGACAGCGGAGTTAAAATAGTTCACGACACTGCAAAGACGTTGATTATCGAGGACGGTTATATCGCAGGCGTAAAGTGTGGGGAAAATACCTTCTACGCCGACAGCGTTATTGTCTGCTGCGGCGGAAAAAGCTATCCGCTGACAGGTTCAACAGGCGACGGATATCTGCTCGCAAAGCAGGTAGGTCATACCGTTACCGAGCTTAAGCCCTCGCTTGTACCGCTTGAAAGCCCCGACGGCGAATGTAAGTCAATGCAGGGCTTGGCGCTTAAAAACGTCGGCTTGAAAATAGTTGATAATAATTCTAAAAAAGAAGTATATTCCGATTTCGGTGAAATGCTTTTTACCCATTTCGGAATAAGCGGCCCGATGATTCTCTCGGCAAGCTCGCATATCAGGGATATCAAAAAGGGCGAATACACCGCGGTAATCGACCTCAAACCGGCTCTCGACTTCGCGCAGCTTGACAAAAGACTTCAAAACGAATTCAGAATAAACGCGAACAAGGACGTTTCAAACTCGTTCTCAAAGCTCTTGCCGAGGAAGATTATTATTCCCGTGCTAAAGCGCTGGGGAGTGCCGTTTGACAAAAAATGCAACGCCATCACCAAAGAGGAACGCCGTGCCCTCTGCGAAATCTTAAAGGGCTTTACGGTTGAAATCGGCGGATTCCGCCCGATTGAGGAGGCAATCGTTACCTCGGGCGGCGTAAAAACCTCGGAAATTAACCCGAAAACAATGGAAAGCAAGCTTGTAAGCGGACTTTACTTTGCAGGCGAGGTAATCGACTGCGACGCTTACACAGGCGGCTTTAACCTTCAAATCGCGTGGTGTACCGGCAGGCTCGCCGGACAAAACTCGGCTTATCTATAATAATAACGGAAAGGAATTATATTATGTATACAGCAGTCGCACTTGACGGCCCTGCAGGAGCAGGCAAATCTTCAATCGCAAAACGCGCCGCTAAAGCGCTCGATTTTATCTATGTAGACACAGGCGCGCTCTACCGCACCATCGGCTACGCCGCAACGCTCGACGGCATTGAACCCGTCGATTCTCCCGAGGTTGACGCGCTTTTGGCAAAGACAAAGGTTGACTTGACCTTTAACGATAAGGGTGAGCAGATTGTCCTGCTTAATGGCGAGGACGTGTCGGGCTTTATCCGCACTCCCGAAGCCTCAATGACGGCTTCAAAAATCTCAGCGATTCCCAAGGTAAGGGCGTTTTTGCTCGACTTGCAGAGGAATATGGCAAAAACCCACAACGTAATTATGGACGGCAGAGACATCGGCACGGTCGTACTTCCCGACGCTCAGGTTAAAATCTTCCTGACAGCCTCGCCCGAGGCAAGGGCTCAGCGCAGATATAAGGAGCTTTTGAAAAAGGGAATGGACGTTAAGTACGAGGATATTTTAAGCGACGTTAAAGAGCGCGATTATAACGACTCACACCGCGCGACAGCACCGCTAAAACCTGCCGAGGGCTGCGTTATCGTAGATACCACCGAGCTCGACTTTGAGCAGAGCGTTGAAAAAATCATTTCTGTCATAAAGGAGAAAATCTGATGGCTCAGTCAAAAATACTTTATACTATCGGCAAGGTTATCCTTATGCCGGCGTATAAGCTTTTGTACCGCTATAAAAATATCGGCAGCGATAATATCCCCAAGGACGGCGGTTTTATTCTCGCCTGCAACCATCTTTCTTTTTCGGATCCTGTACTGCTCGGGCTTTGCATTAAAAGAAGGCTCTATTTTATGGCGAAGGTCGAGCTTTTCAAAAATAAATTCGCAGGCGCTGTTATCCGCGCTCTCGGAGCGTTTCCGGTTGACCGCGGCGCAGGCGACGGCAAGGCGATTAAGACCGGCGAGGACATTATCCGCGAGGGCAACGCTATGACAATCTTCATCGAGGGCGGCAGAAGCAAGACCGGAGAGCTTATGCGTCCCCGAAGCGGCTGTGCGCTTGTAGCACAGCAAATGCAGGTTCCCGTTGTTCCGGCGTGCATTACAATTGTCGGCAATCCCAAGCACACCTTTGCAAAAAGGGTAATTCACTTCGGCAAGCCGCTCTCTGCTCAGGAGCTCGGACTCACCACGGCAGGCGACCGCCGCGAGCTAAAAAAAGGCACTACAATGATTATGGACGAAATCAAAAAGATGAGGGAGCAGGACCTTAATGATTATAAAAAAGGCTGATTCCGCAGGCTTTTGCTACGGCGTGAACCGCGCAATCAATATAGTAAACGATTTACTCGGAGAGGGAGCAAAGGTCTGCACCCTCGGACCGATTATCCACAATATGGAGGTTGTCCGCGAGCTAAAGGAACGCGGCTGCCGCCCGATAGAAAACATCGACGAGCTAAAGGAAGGCGAAACGCTTGTCATCCGCTCGCACGGAGTTAAAAAGTCGGTTATCGACGAGCTTAACGCGCGCGGTGTAGATTACCGCGACGCGACATGTCCGTTCGTCAAAAAAATTCACCGCATTGTGTCGCAGGCAAATCCCGAAACCGACGTTGTACTCGTCGCAGGCAACCCCGAACATCCCGAGGTTGAGGGTATTATAAGCAACTGCAAGGGCGACTTTTACACCTTCAACAATGAGGAAGAATTAGACAAAATTTTGGATATAATTCCCAAAAAGAATTATAATCTGGTAAAAGTTGCCGCTCAGACCACTTTTGACACAAAAGAATGGAAAAAATCTGTAAAAAAGATAAAAAAAGTATGTACAAATGCAAAAATATTTGATACAATATGTAATGCTACGTCAGTTAGGCAGAGCGAGGCGGAACAGATTGCCGCTCAGTCGGACTTTATGATAGTTATAGGAGATCGTCACAGCTCCAACACAGGCAAGCTTTTTAACATATGTAAAAGGCAATGCCCCGGCACGGTTTTGATAGAAACCGCAAACGAGCTCGATTTGTCACGCGTCCGCGCTGCAAAACAAATAGGCGTAACTGCAGGCGCTTCAACACCTGCAAGGATAATAAAGGAGGTACTGGATACAATGAGTGAAGAGATTAAATCCGGTGAAACAACAAATTTTGAAGAATCTTTTGAGGAGATGCTTGAAGAATCCCTCAAAAATTTAAATACTAATGAGAGGGTAATGGGTACAGTCATCAGCATCGCGCCTAATGAAGTACAGGTTGACGTTGGCAGAAAACAGACAGGCTTTATTCCTGTAAGTGAGCTTTCCAACGATCCTAACGTGAAGCCTGAAGACGTAGTTAAGATTGGTGACGAAATTGAACTGCTGATTATGAAGACAAACGACCAGGAAGGCACAATTATGCTTTCCAAGCGCAGAGTAGACGCTCAGAAGGGCTGGGAGGAGCTCCAGGAGAAGGTTGATTCTCAGGAGATTCTCACAAGCAAGATTGTTGAGGCAGTCAAGGGCGGCGTAATCGCTGTTTATAACGGCGTAAGAATCTTTATTCCTGCTTCACAGGCTACCGCTTCACGCGACGAAAAGCTCGAGGATCTTGTAGGTCAGGAAGTTGAGTTCAGACTTATCGAGGTTTCTCAGCGCGGAAGATACAAGAGAGCAATCGGCTCAATCCGCAGCGTACTCAAAGAGCGCAGAGCCGCTCAGCGTGAGGAATTCTGGAAGACCTGCGAGGTCGGCAAGCGTTACAAGGGCGTTGTTAAGTCGCTCACAAGCTACGGCGCGTTCGTAGACCTCGGCGGCGTATTCGGTATGATTCACATTTCCGAGCTTTCATGGACTCACATCAAGCATCCTTCCGAGGTTGTTAACATCGGCGACACCGTTGACGTATATGTTAAGGACATCAACGAGGAGACAAAGAAGATTTCTCTCGGCTTTAAGAACGCTGAGGACAATCCGTGGGAGATCCTTAAGAGAGATTATCCCGAGGGCACAGTTGTTGAGGCTACAATCGTTGGCCTTACAACCTTCGGCGCTTTCGCTAACATCATCCCCGGTATCGACGGTCTTATCCACATTTCTCAGATTGCTAACAAGAGAATCGAAAAGCCTGCTGACGTTCTTTCTGTAGGCGAGAAGGTTCAGGCTAAGATTACTGCAATCGACTTTGACAAAAAGCGCGTAAGCCTTTCAATGAGAGCTCTCCTTCCCGAGGACGAGCAGGCTCCCGTAAAGGCTGCTCCCGTAGAGGAAGCCGCTGAGGAAGAAGCTCCTGCAGCAGAGGAAGCTGTTGAAGAGACTGCTCCCGTTGCAGAAGAAGCTGCTCCTGTTGCAGAGGAAGCTGCTCCTGCAGAGGAAACCGCTGAATAATTTGCTACATAACAGGGCACTCCTAATGAGTGCCCTTTTTACTAATAAGGCTTGAGGAGGGTATCATTATGACCGCCAAGGAAGAATTTATTGAGATTTACAATCAGTATATCAACCGCAAGGGCGCTGATGAGCTGCTCGAATGGATAGAGCGTACCGACTTTTTCACTGCGCCTGCAAGCACACGTTACCACTGCTCATGCGAAGGCGGTTTGGTAATGCACTCCGTCAGCGTTTTTAATACGATGATGGAAAAGCACTTTGACGAGGAAACCGACAGCATAGAGAGCTTTGCAATCTGCGCGCTGCTACACGATTTGTGCAAGGCTCAGTTCTATAAGGTGTCAACCCGTAACGTCAAAAACGAAGAAACAGGTCAGTGGGAGAAGGTTCCCTACTACGCTATTGAGGACCAGTTCCCCTACGGACACGGCGAAAAATCCGTGTTCCTTATCGAGCGCAAAATGCGCCTTAAGCTTGACGAGGCTATGGCGATCCGCTGGCATATGGGCGAGTTTGGAGACAAAAACAGCAACGCCATCAGCCAGGCATACGACGCTTACCCCTTAGCGGTTAAGCTCCACCTTGCCGATTTGGAGTCAACCTACCTCAGAGAAAAAGGTACATCGGCAGTAAGACGCTAAAATTTTAAAACAAATTTAAAGCCTCCCCCGTCACTTGTTACGGGGGAGGTGCCGCCCTAAGGCGGCGGAGGGGGCGGAGTATGTTTTTACGCCACGTTTGCGGTGAAAACCGAATTATACACTAAATAATTGGTGATATTATGGATATTTATGAAGCAAAAATCAGGGTTGAGGAGCTTACCAAAACCCTTGAATACCACAACAATCTGTATTACAATCAGGATTCGCCCGAGATTTCGGACTTTGAGTACGACAAAATGCTCCGCGAGCTCGAGAATTTGGAGGAAGAATTTCCGTCGCTCAAAAAGGCGGATTCCCCTACAAACAAGGTCGGCGGAAGCGCAGGCGAGAAGTTCTCGCAGGTCGTTCACGCCGTGCCGATGGAGAGCCTGCACGACAGCTTTTCCGACGACGAGCTCAGGGATTTTGACCGTAAGGTTCGCGAAGTTTCTCCCGACGTAAAGTATGTCGTTGAGCCTAAGTTTGACGGACTGAGCGTTTCCTGCGAATATCAAAACGGCGTATTTGTCCGCGGTTCAACACGCGGCGACGGCGTAACGGGCGAGGACGTTACCGAAAACCTTATGACAATCAAAAGCCTGCCCAAGCGAATCCCCAACGCCCCCGAGTACCTCGAGGTCAGGGGAGAGGTCTATATGTCCTTTCAGAGCTTTGAGGCGCTTGTAAAGCGGCAGGAAGAAAACGAGGAAAAGAACATCGCGAAAAATCCGCGCAACGCCGCCGCAGGCTCGCTCAGGCAGAAAAACGCCAAAATCACCGCCGAGCGTAACCTCGATATTTTTGTTTTTAATATTCAGCAGGCGCGCGGAATTACAATTAATTCCCACGTTCAGGGGCTTGATTACCTTTCCGAGCTCGGCTTCCCGACCTCGTTTTATAAGGTCTGCTCGACCGTTGACGAGGTGATTGAGGAAATTCAGCGAATCGGCGACAACCGCGGCAGCTACGATTACGCAATTGACGGCGCTGTTGTTAAGGTTGACGACTTTGAACAGCGCACGCTTTTGGGCAGTACCGCCAAATACCCCAAGTGGGCTGAGGCGTATAAGTATCCGCCCGAGGAAAAGCCCACAAAGCTTATTGACGTTGAAATTAACGTCGGCAGAACCGGCGTATTAACCCCTGTCGGAATTTTTGAGCCCGTACTGCTCGCAGGAACAACCGTCAGCAGGGCAACGCTCCACAACAAAGATTTTATCGAGGAAAAGGGCATTTGCGTAGGCGACACCGTGATTATCCGCAAGGCAGGCGAGATTATCCCTGAGGTGCTCTCGGTTAAACAGCACGCCGAAAATGCCGTGCCGTTTGAGTTCCCGAAGCTCTGCCCAAGCTGCGGAAATCCCGTATCTCAGGACGACGAGGCGGCAATCCGCTGCACCAATACCGAATGTCCGGCACAGCTTATGCGCCATCTTATCCACTTTGTCAGCCGTGACGCCATGGATATCGACGGCTTAGGCCCTGCCGTACTTGAACAGCTCGCGGAGCAGGGGCTTGTAAAATCTCCTGCCGATTTGTATAGGCTGAAGGCTGAGGATATCAGTTCTCTCGACCGCAAGGCGGAAAAGTCAGCGAATAACCTTATTTCAGCCGTTGAAAAGTCAAAGCATAACGAGCTTTACCGCCTGATTTACGCTCTTGGAATCCGCAATATCGGGCTAAAAGCGGCAAAGCTTATCTGCGAAAACTTCGTCACGATTGACGACATTATGAGCGCTAAGGCTGAGGACTTCGAGAAAATCGAGGGCTTCGGCAAGATTATGGCGCAGAGCCTTGAGGACTATTTTTCGCTCGACGGTACAGCCGACCTAATCAGCCAGTTTAAGGAATTAGGGCTTGATATGAAGCCGTCGGAACAGCGCAAAAAAGGCGGAGCTTTCGAGGGTATGACCTTCGTGCTGACAGGAACTCTGCCGACTATGAAGCGCAGCGAGGCAGGCAAAATTATTGAGGAAAACGGCGGAAAAACCAGTTCCTCGGTATCAAAAAAGACCACTTATGTATTGGCAGGCGAGGACGCCGGAAGCAAGCTTACAAAGGCGCAAACCCTCGGAATAAATATAATTTCCGAGCAGGAATTCCTCGATATGCTCAAATAAAAATAATAACATTTCGACCTTTCGTTTTTCGGAAGGTCTTTTTTTATGCTTGTCTGCATAGAATTAATCATCGGAGGAATTCTTATGCAGATGAATTATAAAAAAATAATATCGGCGGTCAACTGCCTTAGTCCGCCCGTAAAGCGGTTTTTGGAACCGCATATAGACTTTATCGCGCAAAGAGCAACAGATATCCGTTTGCGCTTAAACCGTCCGCTAACAATCTCCGCACGAGACGGAGTTTATTTTCCGTCAAACGACGGCGGACTTTTACAAGCTTTACCGGACAAGGCTGTTATAATTACCAAGGCAGATTTGATTGACAGCTTCAACAGAATTTGCCGTTACTCGGTCTACTCGGTGCAAAATGAGATTATCAACGGCTTTGTGACCGTCAGCGGAGGACATCGCGCCGGCGTTTGCGGCACGGCGGTTGTCGAATCGGGAAAAATTGTTAATATCCGCGATATAAGCTCGATTAACCTGAGAATTGCCAGAGAGGTAAAGGGCTGCGCCGATAAGTTGATTTCGCAAATTGAAAATATGCAAAACGGAGTTTTAATCTGCGGCGAGCCTTGCTCGGGAAAAACCACAATTTTGCGTGATTTAGCAAGATATATTTCTGAAAAAGAAAATAAAAACATTTCCCTAATCGACGAACGCGGAGAGCTTGCTGCGCCTGTCTGCGGAGTTAATCAAAACGACGTCGGCTTGTGCGACGTATTTTGCGGTTATCCGAAACATAAGGCGGTTGAGCAGGCACTTAGGTGTATGTCGCCCGAGTACATAATCTGCGACGAAATCGGCACGACAGAGGACTTAAAAGCCGTGGAAAGCTGCGTTAACAGCGGAGTTTCCGTAATCGCCGCCCTGCACGCGAAGAACAAGTCAGAGCTACTCGGCAAGCCTAACGCTGTAAAGCTCCTTAAAACAGGCGCGTTCGGAACGGTTGTTTTCTTAAAAAGCAGTCAAAACGCAGGAGAGATAAGCTCGGTGGAAACGGCAGGTGATTTGCTTGGTAATTAAGCTCATCGGCTGTCTGCTGATTGCCTCGTCAGGATTTTTTACAGGCTGTGTGCTAACCCAAAGGCTCAAAAACAGGCGTGATTTTTACGACAAATTCTGTGTGTTTATCTCGCTATTGCAAACGCAAATCCGGTACAACAGCGCAGATATTTTCTCGCTCGTAATTTTAAGCGCGAAGGGCTCGGGCTTAGAGATATTCGAAGCTCCTGAAATTAATCTGCCTTTTACGTCTTTTTGGGAAAATTCCTTAAATACCATACCGAAAAAATACGGTCTTAATAATTCTGATAAAGAATTATTATACGAATTCGGCTCAGCGCTCGGCACAACGGATATCGAAGGTCAGCTAAAACACCTTGGGCTGTACGGCGAGATTTTCCAAAACAGGCTGAGCGAGTGCGAAAACGCGCTAAAGGACAAGTCGAGAATATACAGGGCGCTGGGATTGTTTGGCGGAATATCAACGGCAATTATTATTCTCTGAAAGAATAAAGAGGTTTAAATGGACGTAGAGTTAATTTTCAAAATCGCGGCTGTCGGCATAATCGTGGCGGTGCTCTCCCAGCTATTAATCAGGAGCGGCAGGGAGGAACAGGCAATGCTCACAACGCTTGCCGGGCTGATTGTGGTGCTGACAATGATAATCACGCAGATAAGCTCGCTTTTCGAGACTATCAAGCGGATGTTTAACTTTTGATGAGCATAGTTTCAGTCTGCGCGTTGTCGGTCGCCGCTGTGATAATCGCCCTAACCTTAAAGCCGAAAAACGCCGAAATCGCGTTAATGCTCGGATTGTGCGCCTCGGTTGTGATTTTATTTTCGCTGTTTTCAAACGTCGCGCAAATCACGGACAAAATCAGCGAAATCACCGCCGCCTCAGGGATAAGCACAGGCTATATCGCAATTCTTTTGAAGGTTATCGGCATTTGCCTAGTGACGGAATTCACCGCCAACGTTTGCCGCGACTCGGGCAGTTCTTCGCTTGCAGGCACAGTGACGCTCACGGGCAAAATCCTCGTCACAATCGCGGCTTTGCCGCTGTATATGGACATTCTGGGCACAGTTATGGAGTTATTTAATAGGTAAGATGTGAAAAAATTTTTGACAATTATAACAGTGCTAATCGCACTTTTGAATATATCCGCCTTGACGGTCAACGCCGAGGAATACGAATACGATTTTTCCGAGGTTTACGGCAGCTTGTCTGACGAAGCGAGGGAGCATATGCTCAGTATCGGAGCGGACAGTGCCGACGCAAACGCTCTTTCAAATTTGAGCTTTGACAATATTATGAGCGAGATTGAAGGCGTCGCCGCGGACAGCTCAAAATCTCCGCTGTCGGGCTTAATCTCGATAATCGCACTGCTGCTTATTTGCTCAATGCTCAGCGCTTATAAATCATCCCTCAGCCCTCAAATCGGTGAAACGCTCAACACCGCCTCGGCGCTGTGCATATGCTGTTCGGTATTGCCGCCGTCAATCGGCGCGGTCAATACGGCGTGCGATGTTATAGTAAACGCTTCAAATCTTTTACTCGCCTTTGTGCCGATTGCAGGAACGCTTATGGTAACGTCAGGTCAGGCGTTCGGCTCGGCGGCGTACTGCGCTTCGGTAATCGCGGCAGGGCAGGGGGTGGCGCAGACCGCGCAAAAGATAATCGTGCCGTTTTTGAATATGTTTTTGGGAATCAGCATATCGGGCGGACTTTCGCCGGGCATTAACCTTAACGGCTTTACGTCGTTTATCTCAAAGGCGTTCAAGTGGATTTTGGCGTTTGTAATGACGGTTTTCACATCCGTCCTCGGAATAAAGCAGGTGCTTGCGGGCTCGCTTGATAACGTATCGGGCAGGACGGTGCGCTTTGCGCTAAGCTCCTTTGTGCCTGTTGTCGGCTCGGCATTGTCGGAAGCATACCGAACCGTGTCGGGCAGTGTGTCGCTCTTAAAATCAGGCTTGGGAGTTTTCATTATAATCGCCGTCGGCGTGACTTTTTTGCCGATAATCATAAACTGCCTTCTCTGGTCGCTCTCACTCAAAACAGGCAAAGCCGCGGCAGAGGTTATGGGGCTTAATCAAAGCGCCGTTCTGCTCGACGGTATCGGCTCGGTTTTCTCTGTGTTAATCGCTGTTTTGCTCTGCATCGCCGCGGTGTTCATTATCTCCGCCGCAATGGTTTTTTTAATCGGTGGAGGGGGAGTATGAGCGGCTTGGGAGCGGTTGCGGTTTCGGTATGCTGCGCGTCCTTAATCTGCGCGCTGGTGTCAAACTTCGTAAGCGACAGCTCGGTAAAAAGAGTGTTAAACCTCGTACTCGGGGCGTTTATGGTCTGCTCGCTGATTTTCCCGGTAAAATCCGCGGTGCAGGGAATAAGGGAAGAAATTTCCGAAAGCTCACAATCAGCCGTACAATCCGCAACCGCAGACGAAGCTCAGTATAACCGCCAAATCGTCGCGGAAACGCGGAAAAACCTTGAAAATACCCTTACCGCTCTGCTTAACCAAAACGGCATTTACCCCGAAAGCGTAGAAGTTATTTTATCCGTTAAGCACGACAACAGCATAATTATCTCACGTATCGGCATATATATAGATAAAACCTGTACGCAGACGGATAAGATATCTGAGCTGACCGCTCAAAATTTCGGAATCACCCCGAACATTATTACGGAATAGGAAGCAAAAATGACAGACCGGATTAAAAAGATTTTTGACAGCGGCAAGCTCCGCAAAATCATCATAATCTGCGGAATTGCAGGTATAGCGCTGATTTTTTTATCAAATTACATAAATCCCGTCTCACACGGGAACGAAAGGACTGATGTTGTTTCGACAGAGGAATACGGCAAGCGAATTGAAAGCAACCTTGAATCGCTGATCACCCATATTCAGGGTGTAGGCGCGGCAAAGGTAATGCTGACAATGGAAAACAGCGTAGAAAATGTTTACTTAAAAGACAGCACAACCAAAACCAAGGAAGTTGAGCCTGTAATCAGAGGCGTGCTTGTCGTATGCGAAGGCGGTGACGATCCTGTTGTTGTTGAGCGCGTAACCCAAGCGGTAACAAAAGCCCTTGACATTTCGGCAGCAAAAGTATGTATTACAAAATTATCAGAATAAAGGTCGGTAGTATTATGAAATTTCAAAAAAAGTACGTAATTGCGGCGGCGCTTGTCCTTGCCTTAGGCGCGGCGGTGTATGTTAACTGGCAGTTTACCACAAACAACAATACAAGCGTTAAGGAGCTCGGCGCGGCTTCATACGTAAACGCGACAGTGGCGGCAACCGCTGACGAAGCCAAGCAGACCGCGGCGCAGTCCAAGGAACAGCAGAGCTACTTTGCCGCCGAGCGGACAAAACGACAGAGCACTCAGGACAAAATCCTTGACGAAGCAAAGGAGATTTTTAACCTTGAAAACGCCGATGAAGCGGAGGTTTCCGAAGCGCAAAAGAATGTGGAGAAGGTTCTTAAGAGCTTCACAATCCAAGACAGTATTGAGAGCATAATCAAGGCGAAGGGCTTTTCGGACTGCCTTTGCTATATCAGCGACGAGGGCGTGTCGGTCATTGTTCCCGAAAGCGAGCTTAACGATAATTCCGTGCTCGTAATCGACGACGCGGTTGTGTCGCACTACGACGTCGCGTATGAAAATATCTCGATCGTCGGCGCGTAAATGTGGTTTGTATGATATATTTCTAATAAAGAAAAATAAGCCGCCCCGGAAGGAGCGGCTTTTACTATGATTTATTTTTGATTTACACCCAGGTAATCAATTAACGCGGACTGAAAAACCTTTGAGCAGTTTACACCGTCCTTGTCTGCAAGGTCGGCAAGCCAAGCAGGCAGAGAAAGCGTTTTTTTGACAAAGCGGTTTTGCAGCTTGTCGCGAAACGGCGGCATAAAAACATCAACAAGCATCGGTACTCCGCCGTCCTCAACTTTAATTTCTTTTATGGTAGAAGGCTTGGGGATAGCTTCGCCGTCCTGCTCCATTCCCCAAAGGTGAAGCCCTAAAGCCTCGCGCGCGTTTTCAACGGCTTCGTCTATTGATTCAGCGCAGGGGAGACAACCGGGCAAATCCGGAAATACAACGGAAACGCCGTCATCATCTGTATATACAACAGCAATAAATGAATATCTGTCTTTCATTGTGATACCTCCAAAACTATATAAATACCGGCGTTATTCAAATTTTACGCCTGCTTGTTTTTCTATGCTTTTAAGAGTTCTTACGGGGAAGTCCTTACGCGGATGGGTAACGGTAACTCTGCCCGGCTTTTCGGGATGTTTGTATTGGTGATGGTCGCCTACGCAGGCAACCTCATACCAGCCGTCGGCTTTAAGTATCTTAATTACCTCGCGCGAAGAATAGCTTTTCATATAATTATCTCCCCTTTATTACATATTATAACACGTAATAAATTACGTGTCAACAGCGTTATGATAAATAAAATAATGAAAACAATCGGTATTATTCTCCGCTTTACTTTTATGCCCTGTTATGCTATAATATATCCTGAATAAAAATGTAAAGTTGGGATAATATGTGTAAAGAAGATGTTAAGCTTACAAGGAGCGAAATGCGCGAGCAGGCTTTTATGCTTTTGTTCTCAAAATCCTTTGACGACGAACCGCTCGAAGCCACAATCGACGACAACGCCGAGATGTTCAAGGGCGGAGTGTGCGCCTACGCTCAGGCGGCTGTCAGCGGAATTGAGGACAAGCGCGACGAAATCGACGAGATAATCTCCTCAAAGCTCAAAAAGGGCTGGACGCTTCGCAGAATTTCCAAGCCTTCGCTTGCGATTTTACGCCTTGCGGTGTTTGAGATTATGTACCTCGACAACATCCCCGACGGTGTTGCGGTTAACGAGGCAGTTGAGCTTGCCAAAAAGTACACAATCGACGAGAGCGGCTTTATCAACGGAATTCTCGGCTCAGTCGTAAGGGACAAAGAGGGCGCAAAATGAGCCTGTTTTTGGGGATTGACACATCAAACTACACAACCTCGGTCGCTCTTTACGACAGCGAATCAAAGACGGTAACTCAGCGCAAAAAGCTCCTTCCCGTCAAGGAAGGACAGCTCGGACTGCGCCAAAGCGACGCGGTGTTTCACCACACGGCACAGCTCCATTCGCTTTTTGAGGAGCTTGTAAAGGATGTAGATACAAAGCAAATCGCCGCGGTTGGCGCGTCGTCAAGACCGCGCCCTGTGGAGGGCTCATATATGCCGTGTTTTTCAGTTGGGCTGAACACGGCAAAAATTATTTCTGCCGCGCTAAAGGTGCCTTGTTTTGAGTTTTCGCACCAGGAGGGGCATATCTCGGCGGCGTTGCTGAGTGCCGACAGAGAGGATTTGTTCGACAAAAAATTCCTCGCCTTTCACGTCAGCGGCGGAACTACCGAGGCAGTAATTGCCGAGGGCAACGGCTGCGGATTTTCCCTTGAAGCCGCTGCAAAAACGCTCGACCTCAACGCAGGACAGGCTGTCGATAGGGTAGGGCTAATGCTCGGCTTAAAATTTCCGTGCGGAGCGGAGCTTGAAAAGCTTGCGCTTAAAAATACCGAAAAAATCAAGGTTAAACCGACCTTAAAGGGCTGCGATTGCTGTCTCAGCGGAGTTGAAAACCTCTGCCAAAAGCATATTAAAAACGGCAAAAGCCCTGAATATACAGCGGCGTTTTGTATTGAGTATATCCGCAGAACGCTTGAAGAAATGACCGACAAAATCCTCACCGAACACGGCAAAATGCCTGTGGTTTACGCCGGTGGAGTGATGTCGAACACAATAATAAATAATTCTTTTACAGAAAAATACAACGCGGTATTCGCAAAGCCTGAGTTTTCCTCAGACAACGCCGCAGGTACCGCGCTGCTATGCTACAGGAAATTTAACAATGTACACACCTGACATCCAAAAACCTAACGTCCTGAGCGTCTCTCAGGTAACTAACTTCATAAAGTCGCTTATTGAGAGCGAGCCTATGCTCCGTACTGTTTTTCTGTCGGGCGAAATCTCAAACCTCGGACGCTACTCTTCTGGGTTTTACTTTTCTCTTAAAGACAGCAATTCGGTAATCTCAGCCGTGATGTTCAAGTACCAGGCGCAGCGCCTGCGTTTTGAGCCGAAAAACGGTCAAAAGGTGCTCTGCGTGGGCAGAATCGAGCTTTACGCGCCGCGCGGCGCTTACCAAATTATCATCGAAAATATGCAGCCCGACGGCTTAGGAGCGCTCAACCTCGCCTATGAACAGCTTAAAGAAAAGCTCGAAAAACAAGGGCTGTTCGACCAAAGATATAAAAAACCAATTCCCAAAATGCCCAAAACCGTAGGCGTGATAACCTCACCCTCGGGCGCGGCGGTTCAGGATATAAAGAACGTGCTCTACAGGCGCTATCCGCGCATTGACGTTGTGATGTGCCCTGTGCTCGTTCAGGGAGAGCAAGCGCCTAAACAGCTTGTTGAAGCCGTAAAAACGCTCGATAATTACAACCTTTGCGACGTGATAATTATCGGCAGGGGCGGCGGCTCAATCGAGGACTTGTGGGCGTTTAATAACGAGGAGCTTGCGCGGACGATTTTCGAATGCAAAATCCCCGTAATCTCCGCCGTAGGTCACCAGACCGACTATACAATCTGCGATTTTGTAGCCGACCTTCGAGCGCCGACTCCGTCAGCGGCGGCGGAGCTTGCCGTTCCCGATATTGAGGAGCTAAAGAAAAAGTACATCAACCTCAGAAAATCCCTTAGCTATAAGCTCGCTCATAAGCTGAGCGATTACAGGCTTAACCTGTCGCTTTTGCAAAAGCGTGCCGAGGCGGTTTCTCCCGGCAAGCAAGCGGAAAAATACATCAATAGCTATAAGCTTGCGGCAATCCGCGCCGGACAGGCTGTTCAGAAAAATCTGGATAATAAACGCAACAATCTTCTCCGCCTTGCGGATAAAACCGAGGAGCTAAGTCCCTTGGCGGTTCTAAAACGCGGCTACGCAATCGCCGAAAAGGACGGGGAGATTATCTCAAAGTCCGCTCAACTAAAGAGCGGCGATAAATTCACACTGATTATGCAGGACGGCAAAATCAACGCAACAGTAGATTAATAATGTGGGGGGCGGCAAAATGTCATTTACTCACTTACATGTTCATACCGAATACAGTCTGCTTGACGGCGCATGCAGAATCGGCAAAATTGCCGCCGCCGCAAAGCAAAAAGGCTTTGATTCTCTGGCAATCACCGACCACGGCGTAATGTACGGCGTGATCGACTTTTACCGCGCCTGCAAAAAAGAAGGCATAAAGCCTGTAATCGGCTGCGAGGTCTATGTCGCGCCTAAGTCGAGACTTGACAAAGCGGCAGGATTTGACAGATACTACCATATGGTGCTTCTCTGTGAGAATATGACAGGCTACCAAAACCTGATTAAGCTTGTGTCCTTAGGCTTTACCGAGGGATTTTACTCAAAGCCGCGCATTGACGACGAGCTTTTGGAGCAGTATCACGACGGCTTGATCTGCCTTTCGGCTTGCCTTGCAGGCGAAATCCCGAGACTTCTGAGTGCCGGGAATTATATAGAAGCGAAAAACAAGGCGCTTTATTACCGCGATTTGTTCGGCAAAGACAACTTCTTTATCGAGCTTCAGGATCACGGAATTGCCGAACAGCACAGAATTTTGCCCGACTTAAAAAGAATTGCGAACGAAATCGGCGTCGGAATGGTTGCCACCAACGACTGCCATTACATAGAAAAAGAGGACAGCAAAATCCACAGCATTTTGCTCTGTATTCAGACCAACCGCACCCTTGACGATCCCGACAGAATGGAGTTTCAGACCGACGAGTTCTATATGAAAACCGAGGACGAGATGACCGCTCTGTTCGGTGAATACGAGGGCGCGATTGAGAATACCCATAAAATCGCTGAGCGCTGTAACGTCGAGTTCGAGTTCGGCGTAAGAAAGCTTCCGCATTTTGACGTGCCTAATCACGAGGATCACCTCGAATATTTCAGAAGGCAGTGCTACAGCGGACTTTATCATCACTACGGCGATAATCACGACCAAAAGCTGATTGACCGCCTTGAATACGAGATTAACACAATCAGCAAGATGGGCTTTGTTGATTACTACCTGATTGTAAACGACTTTGTGCAGTACGCAAAGTCAAACGGAATTCCCGTCGGACCGGGCAGAGGCTCGGGAGCGGGGTCGCTCTGCGCCTACTGCATCGGAATCACGGCGATTGACCCGATTAAGTACAACCTGCTCTTTGAGCGTTTCTTAAACCCCGAGCGCGTCAGTATGCCCGACTTTGATATCGACTTCTGCAACGTGCGCAGGGGAGAGGTTATCGACTACGTTGTGCGCAAGTACGGCGAGGACAGGGTGGCGCAGATTGTCACCTTCGGCACAATGGCGGCGCGTGCCGCAATCCGCGACGTCGGCAGGGTAATGGGAATGCCCTACGCCGTTGTTGACGAGGTCGCAAAGCTCGTTCCGTTCGAGCTGGGTATCACGATAAGCAAGGCTCTCGGCGCAAGCGCTGAGCTAAAGGATAAATACAACGAAGATCCGCAGATTAAAACCCTGCTCGATTACGCTATGAGCATTGAGGGTATGCCGCGCCATTCCGGAATGCACGCGGCAGGCGTGGTTATCACCGAACAGCCTGTTTCAAACTACGTGCCCCTCGCAAAAAACGACGACAACGTCGTCACCCAGTACACTATGACCACGCTCGAGGAGCTCGGACTTCTCAAAATGGACTTTTTGGGACTTCGCAACCTCACGGTAATTGATGAAGCCGAAAAGCTTATTAAAAAGATAAATCCACAGTATAGTCCCGACGACGTTAAGGACGACGACAAGGCGGTTTTCGCAATGATTTCGCGCGGCGCAACCGAGGGCGTTTTCCAGTTTGAAAGCCAAGGAATGCGTAACGTGCTCACCCAGCTAAAGCCCGACTGCATCGAGGACTTAATCGCGGTGGTATCGCTCTACCGCCCGGGCCCGATGAACAGTATTCCCACGTACATCGAGTGCCGCCACAATCCGCAGAAGGTGCGCTACAAGCATCCGCTCTTAAAGCCGATTTTGGAAGTAACCTACGGCTGTATCGTCTATCAGGAGCAGGTTATGCAGGTGCTTCGCTCACTCGCAGGCTACAGCCTCGGCAGAGCGGATATTGTCCGCCGCGCCATGAGCAAGAAAAAGCACGACGTTATGGAGCGCGAGCGCGAGGTGTTTATAAACGGCCTTGTCGACGATGACGGCAACGTGGTTGTCGAGGGCTGTCTTAGGCGCGGAGTAAGCCGCGAAATCGCAGTGTCCGTCTTTAATGAGATGGAAAGCTTCGCAAGCTACGCCTTCAACAAATCCCACGCCGCAGCCTACGCCGCAGTAACCTACAAAACCGCGTGGCTAAAGTGCCACTATCCGCGCGAATATATGTCGGCGCTGCTGTCGAGCGTGCTCGACAACCGCAACAAGCTGGCTGTTTATATCTCGGAGTGCAAGTCGCTCGGAATCAGCGTTTTGCCGCCGAGCGTTAACGAAAGCGGACTCGGCTTTACCGTTGACGGAAAAAATATCCGCTACGGACTGCTTGCGATTAAAAACCTCGGCAGGCAGTTTATCGAGCAGATTATCACCGAGCGCAGGTACAAGCCGTATGTTTCACTGTACGATTTTTGCAAACGCCTGTCAGGAAAAAATATGAACTCGCGAGCGGTTGAAAGCCTTATTAAATGCGGAGCCTTTGACGGCTTAGGCGCAAACCGCCGTCAGCTTTTGCAGGTTTATTCCAAAGTGCTCAGCGACGTAGAGTATGAGAAAAAGCACAGCCTGAACGGTCAAATGTCGTTCTTCGATATGGGGCTAAGCGAGCAGGAAAAACGCTCATCAGAGCCCGAGCTTCCCGATGTTCAGGAGTACAGCCGCGGAGAGCTTTTGCAGATGGAGTACCAAATTGCAGGAATGTACCTCAGCGGACACCCGATTGACGACTATTCGCAGTTTGCAAAGGCAGTAAAATCCGACTCAATCGGTGAGATTGTCACGCGCGAGAGCAAACGCTATTTTGACGGCAAAAAGGTCTGCGTGGTCTGCATAATCGCAGGCTCAAAAACCCAGCTTACCAAAAATAACAAGCTTATGGCGTTCGTCACCGCCGAGGACAGGAGCGGCTCAATCGAGCTCGTTGTGTTCCCGAATGTCTACGACAGGTGCGTCGCGGTCTTAAACGACGGCAACGCGGTAATCGTCAGGGGCAACCTCAGCTTTAAGGAGAATGAGGAACCGAAAATCATCTGCGATAGTATGGAAAAGGCACGCGAAAACGGCGAGGTCGCTCAGTTTGAGCAGAATAAACCCAAAGCGCCTGTAAACATACCTCAGCCTAACGCCGCGCCGTCGGCATTGTACCTGAGAATTGACGACTTAAATACGCCGATGTACGAAAAGGCACGGCGCGTTATAGATATTTTCGATGGCAGAACGCCTGTAATATTCTACCTCACAAACACCAAGCGCAAGGTAAAAGCCCCTGCGCAGATGTGGGTAAGCCTTAACGACGTGATGATAAAGGAGCTTAAATTCCAGCTCGGAGAAAACAACGTTGCAGTAAAATAGAGTTAAGAGTTTAGAGTTAAGAGTTTAATTATAGGAAACGTATACTAAGTAAAACAAACGTATCTTAACTGTCTACAGCGAAGCCTCTAACCATTTACTAAGTGACTTTTTGGCTCAAACTATGGAGTAATTGATATGATAATCGATTTTCACACACACACCTTTCCCGACAAAATGGCGGAAAAGACAATCGCCTTTTTGTCCGAAAAGGGCGGAATAAAGCCGTACCGCGAGGGAACGGCGTCATCTCTTACCGAGCTGATGAAGCACAGCGGAGTTGACTACAGCGTGGTTTTGCCGGTAGCCACTCTGCCAAAGCAGGAAAAAACAATCAACCGCACCTCGGCAGAGCTAAACGGCAAAAATAACCTCTTTTTCGCCGGGGCAATCCACCCCGACTGCGAGGACGTTGACGGCACTTTGGACTATATAAAGGAAAGCGGACTGT